>OJKJ01000268.1_pt1 | contig 34908 bp, 31 predicted proteins | sample 1596491 | NCBI WGS metagenome assembly OJKJ01 (sample SAMEA4350160, study PRJEB24818) | metagenome | biome: human; feature: gut; material: faeces | place: Denmark | collected 2013-09 | reverse complement strand
CTCAAAATGCAAGCCCCGCACGACAAAATACTGGCAGCCAGTATAAAAAAGCAACGTCACGCGCTGGATTGCATGCTGGCAGGCTGCGAGCCAATAACGCTACTGCTGGAAGTTGCTCAGCAGATGCTTAGCTCCCTCGCAGGTGATGCTGCCGACGTGAAGCTTGAGCACGACTGGCAGAGCGCATTCGGTCGCACGTCGATCTGATGCTGTTGCCGGGTGGCGCTAACGCTTGCCCGGCCTACGTTCGAGCCGTTGTAGGTCGGGTAAGGCGAAGCCGCCACCCGACTTTTTTACCGACTACAAACCTCGCACCCCGGATTACGCATCAGCTTCATTTCGCGAAACTGGCAGGTCATGGCATCGTACATGACGATTTTTCCGGATGCCGGTTTACCGTAGTTTGCCAGCAGCTTAATGGCTCCCTGCCTGTGGGTCTTTGAGAGGACTCCTAAGGATGCCATGATATAATCGTTATCCACTAAGATCTTCACGGCCTCGCTGGGATACAGTTTCATGCCCGTCTCGTTGTCCTTAGGTATCATCTTCATGATCTCCACTCTGTGAGGCAGTCTCGTGAGGGCTCCGCCGGTGCCTACTATATATTTTACCTGCGTGAGGTCCTTTCCTTCTGCCAGAGTCTGTCTTCCAGAAGGACCGTAGACATATCTTATCTGTCCTGCATGTCTTTCGACGGCTCTCAATGTAGCTTCCTTTGTCAGCCTCTCTACCAGTTTGAATTCATCTTCTGTCTTAGGTATGGCTACATACGATTTAAGAGTCTCATCCAGATCTATATGAAGGTCTTCCTGACACTCCTGTCTCAGTTTTTCTTCGCCTATAGATTCTATGACTTTCATCCTGTTTACATATACTCCCAGGTCTCCTTCTACCGTCCTCTTGGCTTTAGGTTCAGGAGCCGTAAGTATCCTGGCTACCGCATCTGAATCTTCGGTAACTGCATGAACGTCCGTAGTAGCGCCGCCCACGTCTATAGTCATCACGTCGCCTATGCAGTCATACAAAAGTTTTGTACATTCCATCACCGCTCCCGGCGTTGGAATTATCGGCCCGTTGACCATCTCCCTGACGTGTTCCATTCCGGGAGCGTGGGTTATATGATCCTCGAAAGCATCCTGTATGACCTTTCTGCACGGTTCCACGTTCAGAGTGTCTATCTTAGGGTATACGTTGTCTACCAGATAAAGATACTGTCCGCTTTCTTCATCAAATATCAGTTTCATCTCATCCTGATTTTCTATATTTCCGGCGTACACCACAGGCGTCTTGAGCCCAAGGCTTCTTATCATTTCCGCATTGTAGACAGCCGTATCTCTTTCACCGTAGTCTACGCCTCCTGCTATGAGTATCAGATTAGGATTGATCTCCTTTATCCTGGCCAGATCGCTTCTTCTCAGCCTTCCCACGGTAATATCGTGAATAATACCTCCGGCTCCGAGGGCGGCTTCTTTGGCTGCCTTTGCCGTCATATCATACACAAGACCGTGTACAGTCATTTTGAGACCGCCGGCGGCGGAAGAAGTTGCCAGCATCTGGTCGTATTCCAGCTTATCTATATCCATTTTACGGCAGAGATCGTCTATAGCCCCCTGAAGACCAATTCTCACGTCTCCGTCCATGACGGAAGTAGGAGCCTGACCCTGCGCCCAGAAAACGGGATTATCGCTGTCCAGGTCTTTAAATGCGTTTACCACCGTAGTAGTGGAACCGATTTCCGCAACTAATACGTCTACTCTCATATGTTATCATTCCTTTCTTTTATAGCGGTATCCACGTCCCTGCTGCGGCTGCGGTCAGCTTGCCGCTTTCTTTGCAGAAATGAAAAGAGCCAGAGAGGAAACCGTCAAATTTCACTCACTGGCGCAATTCGCTTCAATTTTCTTAGATAGTTCTGTTAATTCCTGCATGGTCTCCTGTGTATGGTGCAGCAGGGTTTCACGCATTTCTGACGGACAGCTACAATAAAGCATCTTCATCTGATTGGCTCCCTCATCTTCTGGAGAAACATCTGGATTGATCAGATCGTCCAGAGAGAGCGGAAGAACCTTTGCCAATGCCTTCAAAATCAAATAAGATGGATTTATTTTCCCTTTTTCTATTTTTGCAATTTGCTTGATAGATACATGGCTCAGATCCGCAAGCTCCTGCTGTGTCAGGTCTTTTTGCTTTCGGGCTTCCCGCATTTTTTGCCCCAAAGCGGTCAAATCATCAATCGGCATAATCGTTCACCTCAAATATATTCTATCGTGCCGATTTGAACAAAGGAATAACCTTATTATATCGGTTGATAGGCTTGATTATACCGATTTTTTGAGAGGACTAAAATGCCATCCTTGTATCAGTAACTGAATCAAATTATAATATAGATGGAAAGTTTTTTGAAAAAATCCGTCCGCTGTAACATTTCGCGGACATTTGCCTGTTATACTATCTGCAAAAAGCAAAGGAAGTGAGAATATGAAGCAGATTTTGATTGTCGAGGACGACAGTTTTTTGAATAAGATGTTAGACTATAACCTGACCGCAGATGGCTACGGCGTGACTTCTGCCCTAAATGCCAGAACCGCAGCCGACGCCATCCGCCAGCGGGAATTTGATTTGGTGCTGCTGGACATCAACCTGCCGGACGGGAACGGTTTTGAGCTGTGCAAGCTGATCAAGCCCCAGCACCCGGACACCATCGTAATATTCCTGACCGCCAACGATCAGGAGAGCGACCAGATACGGGGCTATGAGGTGGGCGCGGTGGACTACATCACAAAGCCCTTTGTGATCGGGGCCTTGCAGCGAAAAATCAAAGCCATGTTCGCCATGCTGGAACACCACAAACCGGCCAAGGACATTTACGACGACGGGCGGCTGTTTCTGGACTTCTCGGAGCAGACAGCTTCCTTAAACGGCAAGTCCCTGACCCTATCCCCGATGGAGTACAAAATGCTGAACCTGTTCCGTAAAAATCCCCGGCAAGTGCTGACCCGTGGGCAGCTTTTGGAAAAGCTGTGGGATATAGACGAGAGGTTTGTGGACGAACACACCCTGACAACTTCCATCAGCCGGATTCGTAGCAAGATTGAATCCGACGGCGGCGCACCCTACATCAAGACCGTTTACGGCATGGGCTATCAATGGACGGGAGGCGAGGCAAAATGAAGTTTCAAAACCTCTCGGTAAAGCGGCTGTTTGGCCGGGTGGCAATGGGGCTTGTCCTCTCCATGTCCGGGATCACCATAGCCCTGTTTTTTGTAACAAAACAGATTGCGGTGCTGCTGACGGGCGGGGCGCTGCTGTTGTGCGCCCTTGTGGGGATTTTTGTACTGACGCAGGCGTTTGGAAAGCGGCTGTCGCAGTTTACCGCTGACCTGTGCCAGACCTTAGACCACATGATCGCCGGAAATGAAGCACCCCAGCGCCCAGAGGACAGCGAAACCCAGCTTGCCAGAATCGGACATCGGCTGGCAAGGCTTTACCAGATCATGCAGGAGAACCGCCGCCGGGTGGACGAGGAACGGCAGGAGTTGCAGACCCTTGTATCGGATATTTCCCATCAGGTAAAGACGCCGGTAAGCAATCTGAAAATGGCGACGGACACCCTGCTGGAAAAGCCTATGACCGAGACGGAGCGCACCGATTTTATCCGGGGAATCCGCAGCCAGACGGATAAGCTGGACTTTCTCTTTCAGGCCCTTGTGAAAACCTCCCGGCTGGAAACGGGCGTGATCCAGTTGGATAAGAAGCCGGGCCGCCTTTTTGATACCGTGGCGCAGGCCATGAGTGGGATCGTGTATGCAGCGGAGAAAAAGGAAATTGCCGTGTCCGTGGACTGCCCGGAGGATTTGACCGTTTTCCATGACAGCAAGTGGACATCCGAAGCCCTCTTTAACCTGTTGGACAATGCGGTGAAGTACACCCCGGCAGGCGGAAAAATTGCTGTGTCGGTGGTGCTGTGGGAAATGTATGTGGAGATCAAAGTGACCGACACCGGCAAGGGCATTTCCGAAAGCAATCAGGCCGCCATCTTCCGGCGCTTCTATCGTGAGGAAGAAGTACACGAACAGCAGGGCGTGGGCATTGGCCTGTATCTGGCCCGCGAGATCGTAACGCGGCAGGGCGGCTATATCAAAGTGGTTTCGGAGCCGGGCAAGGGTTCGGAATTTTCCATTATGCTGCCTACAAAATAGAACGCGGCGGACGGCCATTTCCGGCTGCCCGCCGTAAATTTTTTTGAAATGTCCGAGCGTTGTAACATTTCACCCCGATTTTCAATGAAATTTTTTGGCCGCTGTAACATTTCGCGGACATTTGGGTTTTACAATACCCTTATCAACAGGCAGAAAGCCTTGAAAGGAGTTTTGAGTATGAGCGTTTTGCAGACGATTGATCTGAAAAAGTATTACGGCACAAAGCCGAATATCACCCGCGCCCTTGACGGCGTGAACTTCTCCGTAAATGATGGTGAGTTTGTGGCCGTTGTGGGAACCTCCGGCAGCGGCAAGTCCACCCTACTTCACATGATGGGCGGGCTGGACACTCCCACCAGTGGAACCGTGATTGTCCGAGGCGAAGAACTGGCAAAGAAGAACGACGAGCAGCTTACCATCTTTCGCCGCCGCAACATCGGCTTTATCTTCCAGAACTATAACCTTGTTCCGATCCTGAATGTGTATGAGAACATCGTCCTGCCGGTGGAACTGGACGGGGACACGGTGGATCAGAAGTTTTTGGACGAAATCGTTCACCTGCTGGGGCTGGAAGATAAACTGAAAAATATGCCGAACAATCTTTCCGGCGGCCAGCAGCAGCGTGTGGCTATCGCCCGAGCCTTGATTACCAAACCGGCTATCGTGCTGGCCGACGAGCCGACCGGCAACCTTGACAGCAAGACCAGCGCCGAGGTGCTGGGACTTATCAAGCGTACCAGTGCGGAGTTCCGGCAAACTGTTGTGATGATTACCCACAATGACGACATAGCCCGTCTTGCAGATCGGATTGTCCGCATTGAGGACGGCAAGATTGTGGAATAAGGAGGTGGCAGGCTATGACATGGCCTTTTGAGAATGACACCAGTGCGGTTGTTAAGAAATATGCGAAAAGAAGTATGCGAAAAAGTCGCATTAAAACACTGCTATCTGTATTGACCATCATGTTATCTGTTGCATTGCTATCAGGGTTTATTCTTTCCGTGGTAGGGATGGCAACAGAAACCAAAAGAGAATTGCAGACAGCGAACCATGCAATTTATTACAATATCAATGATAAGCAGATTGAAGAATTGCGGCAAGATAACAGAATTGCTGATTCAAGAATTTATATTCAAGCTGGCAATACACAGGTTGATGATTATTTGATAATTCCAGTTTACATTGAACAGAAAGACAGTAATATTGCCGTAGAAGAACTCGTGGAAGGGCAATACCCCATCGGTTTATATGATGTGGCTGTGGATAAAGCCTATTTGTCACGATTAGGATTATCGGCTGAATTAGGAACTAAAATTACAATTCCTTTTTATGATGGAAGTTCCGAAACTTTTACTGTTGTTGGTCTTACAGACAATGGATCAACAGAACGGGCATACTCCTTATACTGCTCCGAAAAATACGCTCATACAGGCAGTCAATTTGAAACTTCTGTAACAGCTCTTACTGTTCAATTAGCAGATGCCACTCAAATGTCATCAAAGAATTTCAAGGAGACGGTTCAAAAAATCGGGACTGATTATGGTATTGCAGCACAATATTCAGATTACAACGATGGATTTGCCGCTTCTCTTGAGCCGAATCAGGAAGATATTATGATTATCAGTATTTTTTCGATTGCGGTTCTATTTGTAAGCTATTTGGTAATTTACAGTATTTTTTATATCTATGTTCAAAATCAGATTAGAGAATTTGGACAGTTGAGAACAATGGGAGCCACTCCAAAACAAATTAAAACGATTTTGCGGACACAGGGAAAAATTCTTTGCATTTTAGGAACAATTTTGGGACTTATCATCGGCGGAACGGCTGCCTTTTTATTTAAGCCTGACGGGTGGAGTTGGCTTAACACCGCATTGGTAAGTGTGCTGATTTTTGGTCTTGTATATGCAATGGTTTGGCTGGCTTTAAGCAAACCTGCTAAAATCGCCGGAAGTGTATCTCCGATTGAAGCTGCAAAAAGTACGGGGTATCAGTCTGCACAGTTGTACTCTAAAAAACTCCATAGAAGAATTACTCCATTTTCAATGGCTGTTATGGGAAGTTCACGCAATCGCCGTAAGTGGGTAGTGACCGTTCTTTCTTTAGGCGTAGCTGGGATTATGTTTATGGGCGGTACGACATTATTATCCTCTTTGGATATGGAGCGTTTTGCACGACAGGGATTATTGGAATACGGAGAATTTGAAATTGACTTGTCCAGAAATGCAGTCCGTAATGATCCTCATGGAGCAACAGGGGTTCAGCTCAACAATCCATTAAATGATGAGCTTATTCAGAATATCACACAGATTGAGGGCGTAAAAGAAGTTACGCAATATAAAACTTTGGAGGCAAAATTTGAATACAATCATGCTTCCAGAAAAGATAAACTTGTTCCATTTACTTCTGAACAGCAGAAAATTTTGAAACAGTATCTTTCTGCTGGCACGATAGATTATAAATCTATGGTTGAGAATAAGGAAATACTTGTGTTGCGTAATGAGTATGCGGATTATGTTTTTGACTGGACATTCCAAGTGGGCGATACCGTTAAATTCCGTTGGTTCGATGGACAATCATATCAGGAAACAGAATACACCATAGCCGGTGAAATCAGCGATGAAATATTCAAAGATTCATTAGGCGGAAAACTATTTGGGAAAGCCGGATTTTTCCTATTGCCCGATCAGATATTGCAGAAAATGGTCGTTCCTAACTTTAATTTCAATAGCCATCTCTTAATCAGCATTAACGCTTTTTCTCTGGAACCAGAAGTCCGGGAGAAAATGAATAGTTTGATGGAAACGATTCCTACTGTTACAATGGAAACTCTGCACAATCTCTATCAGGATAGCGAAGCAATGTACCAGCGTACAAGTCTTGTCATTTGGGGCTTGAGCAGTTTTATTATGTTGTTTGCAGTTATTAACTTGATTAACACATTGATTGCCACAACGCTTTCCAGAAAGCATGAGTTTTCAACTTTGCGTTCGATTGGTATGGGGAAAAAGCAGTTACAATGGACAATACAATGGGAGGGAATTTTACTGGCTTTTTGGAATATCGGTATCACATTGGTTGCAGGAACGGCGGTAGGTTATGGCATTGTCCATTACTTGAACAGTGTCGGGGATGATTCATGGGTATGGCAGTTTCCGTTAGTGTATTTTATTGGTTATGCCATAATTTCTATTATTCTGCCCATGATTATCTCTGCTGTAATTATTCATATCTTGCAAAAGAAGTCGATTGTTGAGCAATTAAGGGAGAATGATTAACTTCTTATTGGCGGGGGGTGCGGTGTGCTTCCCCGCCTTTTTCAAAGATTTTTTTGAAATGTCCGAGCGTTGTAACATTTCACCCCGATTTTCAATGAAATTTTTTGGCCGCTGTAACATTTCGCGGACATTTGGGTTTTACAATGACCTTATCAACAAAAGTGAGGAGGCGACGCAATGGAACTGACCCCGACCTTGATTTTGAATCTGACGCTGCTGATCGTCCCGCCCGTTGCCCTTGTGCTGGTGTTCCGGCAATGGCTGGCCCGGCACATCCGCTGGACGGTTGCCTTGACTGCCCTCTGTGATGTTCTCCTGTTTTGGGATGAACTGTTCTACTATGAGAGCTTCGGCCTGTTCGCTGTGCTGATTCTGGTACAGTTGGCGGCCACCGGCGCAGCAGCGTTCCGCATTTACAACAAACAAAGAAAGGATTGAATTTTATGAGCATTTTACAGACGATTGATCTGAAAAAGTATTACGGCACAGAGCCGAACATCACCCGCGCCCTTGACGGCGTGAACTTCTCCGTGGAGGACGGTGAATTTGTGGCCGTTGTGGGAACCTCCGGCAGCGGCAAGTCTACCCTGCTTCACATGATGGGCGGGCTGGACACCCCTACTTCCGGCAATGTCATTGTCCGGGACAAAGAGCTGTCGAAAATGAACGACGAACAGCTTACCATCTTCCGCCGCCGCAACATCGGCTTTATCTTCCAGAACTATAACCTTGTTCCCATTCTGAATGTGTATGAGAACATTGTCCTGCCGGTGGAACTGGACGGGGACACGGTGGATCAGAAGTTTTTGGACGAGATCGTTCACCTGCTGGGGCTGGAAGATAAACTGAAAAATATGCCCAACAATCTTTCCGGCGGACAGCAGCAGCGTGTGGCGATTGCCCGCGCCCTGATTACCAAACCGGCTATTGTGCTGGCCGACGAGCCGACCGGCAACCTTGACAGTAAGACCAGCGCCGAGGTGCTGGGGCTTATCAAGCGTACCAGTGCGGAGTTCCGGCAAACTGTCGTGATGATTACCCACAACAACGACATTGCCCGCCTTGCAGATCGGATTGTCCGCATTGAGGACGGCAAGATTGTGGAGTAAGGAGGTGGCAGGCTATGACATGGCCTTTTGAGAATGATACCAGCGCCATTACAAAGAAGCTGGCAAAAAACAGCTTAAAGTCCGGGAAAATGAGAAATATTTTGATTATCCTGACGATTTCACTTTCCGTTGCGTTGATGTCTGGGTTGGCGCTGTATATTGCTTCCATGCAGACTGCAAATAGTCGGCAGTTGGAGAATTTGCAGCAGGTATTTTTTTATGATATTACAGAGCAGCAATGTGACACACTCCGGCAAGACAGTCGGATTTCAGAAATGAGGGTGACAAAATACGGCAAGCGTTCTGAAATAGAAAATTATGTGATCTGGCCGATGTATATAGAACAATCTGAGGGCAAAATCCAAAGTGCTGAAATTTCAGAGGGACAATATCCTATGTCTGAAAATGAGGTTGCCGTTGATGTTTCTTACTTAGATCGGATTGGTGAAAATCTAAAAATTGGCGACACGGTTTCCTTTTCTTTTTATGACGGGACGCAAGAATCTTTTGTGCTTTCCGGTCTTACAGATACCGGCTCCACTTCTGATGTGTACCCGGTCTATTTCTCTGAACGGTATGCAGAACGGGGAAGCCAGTTGAAAGATACTTTATTTGTAGCTGCCGCACAGATACAGGACGCCAGAAGTATGACAGCAGATGAATTTCTCGATACCATTCATGCAATCGGAGCTGATTGTAACATTGACCGTCCAAGTATCGGAGAAAACAGTGCGTTTGTCCAGTCCTTGACCTTTAATCCGAAAAATATGCTGATTGCCCTTTGTATTGGGCTTGTAGTGCTGTTCGCCGGTGTGATCGTGATATACAGTATTTTCTATATCTCTATCATTAACCGTATTCAGTATTTTGGGCAGTTGAGAACAATCGGAACTACGGGCAAACAGATAAAACGGATCGTAAAACGAGAGGGGACTTTACTGTTTTGCATAGGCGCACCATTGGGGTTAGCCATCGGCTCAATTTTTGCAGGGATTCTCAATGCCGAGGGATGGTCATGGAAGAACTTTCTCATTTGGGGCGGCCTGATTATTTTGGTGGAGTACATCGCTGTTTTATATTCCATCAGTAAGCCTGCTAAAATTGCAGGCAAGGTATCGCCTATTGAGGCATATAGGACAAAAGGCTCATTACAGAACTGCAAGACACCGAAGCACTTGTCCAGAAAAATTACACCTTTTTCAATGGCAAAAATGAACACCTCACGCAATAGAAAAAAGTTTCTGATGACTTCTTTCTCTCTGGCGATCAGCGGCATAATCTTTATGGTTGGCTCTACCTTTTTAACCTCATTTAATCAGGAGGCATACGCCCGAAACGGAATCATGGAGTATGGAGAAATTCGGATTTATTTATCCGAAAATGCAGCACAAGTAAATGAACTGGGGTATGCAGGAGTACAAGTCAACAATCCGCTTAATGACACTTTTATGCAGGAGGTTTCTCAAGTAAGCGGAGTAAACGGGATAATACCATTTGAAAAACTATATTGCACATTTGAATATAATGGCCGCCGTGACAAGGATTTTATAGTTCCATTTACAGAAGAAGAATTTACACATCTATCACAGTACATGGAAACAAAGGACAGGAATTATTCAGACATTGTAAAAAACAAAGAAATCTTTGTCTTAAAAAATGACGCAGTAGAAGAAATTTATGGTTGGAAATTTCAGCCCGGCGATACTATAAAATTTGAATGGTTTGACGGCACAGAATATCGTGAAGATGTGTTTTCTGTCGGCGGTGAGATTTCAAACGAAAAAGCATACAGCAATCCAGAGTGTTTTACTGCGCTCGGCGTATCTGGTTGGTTTTTAATGCCGGATGAACTTATTCGCACCATGCTGCCGGAGGGATATAATATCAATTCGGAGGTACTTCTTTCGACAGAATGGGACTCCAAAGAAGCAGAAATCACGCAGCAATTAAATTCCATAGTTTCCAGCTCGGATAATCTGCAAATGCGTACTTTGAGGGATTCTATCAATAGCAAGGCAGGAATGTATAACACTCTTTTGACCTCGATTATTGGCATTAGCATTTTTATTATGATGTTCAGCCTGATTAGTCTAATCAATACGCTGGTGACAAATATTATGACCCGAAAGCAGGAATTGTCTGTTTTACAGTCTATTGGTATGACAAAGCGGCAGCTTAATCACATGGTACAATGTGAGGCGGGATTGATTGCCGTGTGGAACATCATTATCACCTTGTTAGCCGGTGGGCTTTTAGGGCTTATGCTGATTCGTGGGCTGAACAGCATAGGAATGAGCTATCTGCATTGGGCCTATCCGATTTGGTTTGCACTTTTCTATGCAGTTATCGTCCTTATCATGCCAGCGGTTATAACAAAGGCGGCAATTTATCTCCTTCAGAAAAAGTCTATTGTGGAGAGATTGCGAGAAATCGAATAAAGCGTTTGAAATATCCAAGAAATACGGCGGACGGCCATTTCCGGCTGCCCGCCGTAGATTTTTTTGAAATGTCCGAGCGTTGTAACATTTCACCCCGATCTTCAATGAAATTTTTTGGCCGCTGTAACATTTCGCGGACATTTGGGTTTTACAATAGCCTTATCAACAGGCAGAAAGCCTTGAAAGGAGTTTTGAGTATGAGCGTTTTGCAGACGATTGATCTGAAAAAGTATTACGGCACAGAGCCGAATATCACCCGCGCCCTTGACGGCGTGAACTTCTCCGTAAATGACGGCGAATTTGTGGCCGTTGTGGGAACCTCTGGCAGCGGCAAGTCTACCCTGCTTCACATGATGGGCGGACTGGACACACCTACTTCCGGCAATGTCATTGTCCGGGACAAAGAACTGTCAAAAATGAACGACGAGCAGCTCACCATCTTCCGCCGCCGCAACATCGGCTTTATCTTCCAGAACTATAACCTTGTTCCCATCCTGAATGTGTATGAGAACATCGTCCTGCCGGTGGAGCTGGACGGGGACACGGTGGATCAGAAGTTTTTGGACGAGATCGTTCACCTGCTGGGGCTGGAAGATAAACTGAAAAATATGCCGAACAATCTTTCCGGCGGACAGCAGCAGCGTGTGGCTATCGCCCGCGCCCTGATTACCAAACCGGCTATTGTGCTGGCCGACGAGCCGACCGGCAACCTTGACAGCAAGACCAGCGCCGAGGTGCTGGGACTTATCAAGCGTACCAGTGCGGAGTTTCGGCAAACTGTTGTGATGATTACCCACAACAACGATATTGCCCGCCTTGCAGATCGGATTGTCCGCATTGAGGATGGCAAGATCGTGGAGTAAGGAGGTGGCAGGCTATGACATGGCCTTTTGAAAATGATACCAGCGCCATTACAAAGAAGCTGGCAAAGAAAAGTTTGCAAAGCGAGAAGCGCCGGAATCTGATGGTGGTAATCGCCGTTGCACTGGCGGCGTTTCTGATCTGCTTTACGGGAATTGTGTCTACCTCCCTGACACAAATGCAGCGCAATCAGGTTGTCGATACTTATGAGGCGGTTTGGCTGGGCGTAGAGGAAAACGATATTGAAACCCTAAAAGGACTGCCGGAGTTTGAGCGCATAGGCGGCTACTATATACTGGGTGAGGAACTTTCGGAACAGGGCTATCATGCGTCCTATGTGTATTGTGACGCGCAAATGATGGAGATTACCAAGGCGCAGATGGAGTTGTTAGAGGGCCGGGTTCCTGAAAAAGCAAATGAAGTTGTCGTAAGCAAATACTTTCTTTCTACCTATGGAAACAATGCCAAGATCGGGGACACTGTGACCTTAGATACCGAGAGCTTTCATGGTGATTATGTTGTTACTGGCATTATGGACAGCGTAAATGAAAAAGAAGCGAATACCTGCGCGATCATTCTTTCCAAAGCTGCCCTGACCGAATGGAACGGGTTTGACCCGGCTGGCTATCGAGCCTATGTCCATTTCAAAAACAGCGACCAGTTGGGCGAAGAACTGATGACCTCTTATTGCAGGGAGATTGCGGAGGAATATCAGCTTCCTATGCCCAAAATGAACAGCAAGTATTTTGCCTATGCCTCTAAATCCTTTGATTTTGCACTGATGGCTGGCGTGATTGCCATTGTTCTGATCGGCGGCTATGTTGTGATCCAGAGTATCTTCCGTATCTCCATCAATGACAAAATCCAGAGCTACGGGCAGCTTCGGACGATTGGTGCAACGCCAAAACAAATCAAGCGGATTGTAAAGCGGGAGGGACGCAAACTCGGCAGTATCGGGATTGTGATAGGTACAGTGCTGGGTGTATGCGGCGGTTTTCTTCTATTTCCCAAGGGATTTAACGCTGTTTCCTATGTGGCAACGGTTATTTTGACACTCATAAGTAGTTGGATCATGGTATCTGTTTCCATCCGTAAGCCGGTAAAAATTGCGGCAGGGATTTCCCCGATTGAAGCCGTCCGTTTTACCCCGGCACAAAAGGACATCCGCAGCCGGAAAAAGAACATCAAGCTCAATCCTGTTTCAATGGGAATTGCGAATTTCAAGCGTGACCGAAAAAAGACCGTTGCTATTGTAGCCTCATTGAGTTTGGGCGGAATTATCCTGCTTGTGGTATCCTCCATTGTTTTGCTGCGCTCACCAGAGGCACTTGCAAGACAGTTTTTCCCAGACGGCGACTATAAAATTTATTTGGATTCTGAAATGACAGAAGAAAAGGTTATGGCAGCGGGAAATCCATTGAATGAGGAATTAAAGCAGGAAATCTTATCTATTGATGGCGTTACAGATATAATTCCAAGCAGGCAATCTCTCCATGCAACTTATAAAACAGAGATTCATCAAGCTGGTGGTATGTGCGATATGCTGACCGACCAGAATTATGCGGCAGTTGAAGCGGCTCTGACAGAGGGAACCATGCCAACAGATTCCCGTAGTATTGTAATTGACTATAATGTGCTAAAGCAGAATGAGGATATGGGTGTTGGTTCAAAGGTTGAGATTTCTTTGGGAGAAGAACAGCCATCCGTTTCTGTTACCATATCGGGGTTATACGCTCCTGCAAAGGTATATTCAGGACATGACAGGATGCACTTAGATGGGGCAACTCTTTTTGCACCAGAAGCGTTGTTCCACGAACTGCACCCGGAAATCACCTCTTTTGACTATTCATGGAGCATTGTAAATGACCCTAAAAAAACAGACTATGTGGGAGCCGAATTGAAAAATATTGTTGCCAGCCATAGTAATATTGCCTTAGATGAAATCAATACAGTGATTGAATATGAAGAAATGACAAATTCTTTTGCGTTTGGCAGTATGGAGATACTTTCATGGTTGGTATTTCTCTTTGGCGTTATCAACCTGATTAACACGACACTCTCTAACCAGATAGCCCGAAAGCAGGAAAACAGTATTCTGCGTTCTATCGGCCTAACACAAAAACAGCTATGTAAAATGAACATCTGTGAGGGGCTGTGCTATGCGCTCTTTGCAACATTGGCGACGCTGATCGTTGGGCTTCCGGCTTCCATCTTTGCTTGCAGAAAAATGAGTGTAGGTGCTTTTGCCGGAAATGTAGTGCCTTACAAATTCCCGGTTTTGGAAATGGGGCTGTTCATTCTGGTGTTGTTCGGAATGGAACTGATCTTGTCTGTATGGACAATCCGCAGACAAAAAAAACAATCCCTGATCGAACAAATGCGGGCAATGGAATAACCGTATGGGATCGGCGGGGCGGCGTATGCTGCCCCGCTTTTTTCGCCATTTCTCAAAGAAATTTTTGAAATGTCCGAGCTTTGTAACAATTCAGCCTGTTTTTTTGTCGAAATCGAAGGCGCCTCGGACATTTGTGTAACATTTGTAGTTTATGCTTGTGGTAAATCAATATTGGGGGTGAGGACACATGAAAAAGATACTGCTGATCGACGACAGCGACACCTATACATGGTGCCTGCAAAAATACTTACAGCACCGGGGCTACCCGGTAAAAACGGCTTGTACGCTGAAAGAAGCGCGGGCCGCCATCCAAGAGGAAATGCCGCTGGTGGTCTGCTGTGATCTCGACCTGCCGGACGGTTCCGGCATGGACTTTCTGGACGAGGTGCGGGCCGCAGATAAGGAGCTGCCTTTTATTCTGGCATCCTGCCATGACAGGGACGACTATGAACAAGAGGCTATGCGCCGGGGCGCAACGCTGTGCATGGACAAAATGAAAGGGCTGCTGCTGCAAGATAAGCTGGTGGAATACGCTTACCGGCAGTTATCCGGCGAAAAGGCTCCGACTTTTCACAAGCTGCTCTTTGTCCATGCGGAAGATACCAGCGCCGAAGTGCTGCGGGCGGCTATGCTGCAAAAGGGCTTTGACCTGATTCTGGTTTCCTCGATTGGGGAGGCCAAGCGCCGGATTTTTGAGGATAAGGAAATAGACCTGATCTTGTGTGATCTGGAACTGCCGGACGGCACAGCAATGGAGCTGTTTCATACGCTGCGGCGGGTGGCGGGGATGTTCCAAATGAAGAATCCCCCTGTCCGGCTTCTGCCGTTCTTTATCCTCACCGAGAACAACGACCTTGCCACGGAATATGAATACCGGCATGAGGGCGTGAACGACTATATCACCGCCCCGGTAAATATCCCGGAGCTGATCCGGCGGGTTCTGTTCTTTGTGGAATGAAACGAGCTTACATATTCAAACATCTGCCTCCACAGCGGGGAAAAGAAAAAAACCGCTGACGGGCAGAGGATTTCGTGCGCTTTCCTGTATCACTGACGGAAACGGCGGTTCATCATCAAGGCCGCCGTTTCTTTTTGCTAAAAAGCAGACCTCCAGATGACCCTCAGCAATCAGCATGGGCGGTGTATAGGAGGATACCGCCATGTCTGCAATATTCATTTGTAATAGCTATGACATATATCAATTAAAAAAAGCATAGGCCCTCCTCCGGGATATTATAGTTATCTATCAGTATTATCAATCCATATAAATCAGCATAATCATGGTGTTTTTTGTTGCGCCAGTTTCTCATTGCGAGAAGCTGGCGTTTCTTATTGTCGATTTTTAGGGAAACCTCCCGATGTGTACCGCTGCCGGTCCCCACCTCCATTCGATTCACCCGTCAACCACGCCTGAATCGAAATGGAGGAAAACTATGGGCTTTCACTATGGATATGAGAAAAGGAAGTTTGATGCAGAATGGACCCGGCTGGAACAGGAATACCGCGCAGCCGGTATGGACGATAGGCAGATCGCGGCCATGAAGGAATATGACTGGACCTGGTTTTGCAGCCAGCGGACCTATCAGAACCGCGTACAGGCCCTTCCCAGCGAACAGTGTGAGGACGAGAGCGAGCAGTCCTGCCTGTTCCGAAAATTTGAATCCCTGTCCTGCACCTGGGACACCGGCGATGTGGATTCCCGGCGGTTTGGCTGGCTGTCCTCCCTGGAGGATGAACTGCTGTACCGGCGGCTCTGCAAATTGCCGGAGGACGATCTGGAACTGCTGACCCTGCTCATTGTGGACGGATACCGGCAGGCCGATGTCGCAAGGCTGTGGAACTGTTCCCGGAGTGCAATCACACAGCGAATAAATAAAATCAAGATTTTTTTGAAAAAGGCTTAACAAATCGCCTTTCCCAATGCCTACACATTGAAGGGACAAGTCCTCTTGCCCCTCATTGCAGCTTGACAACTGAATATACGGCATAACAGGTACATAACCCGTATCGAAGCGGAAAAGGCGCGCCGCCAGGACGGTTGCTTGCAGGAGGTGATGACAGACAGGCAATCCGAGCGATCTACGTCCAGCCTTAAACCCGGAGATGGCGTTCCGGGCGCGATGATGGTGCGGGGGCTTAAAGATACTTCCTCACGGCCCGCCAAAGACTTGGGGGGAACCCTGCGGCGCACGAGTAAAACGGCGCTGCGGAGTTATGACAGCTCTGCCGGGAGCGGCCTGTTATGTCCCCATCGTCAGGGGGCGTGGCAAATATGACGAACCATCCAAACAGAATTGCAGCAGCCGTACCGGACGGTATCCAGCGGCAACCGCCGCCCTTATCTTTCGATACGGCTGCTTTTTAACCATAGAGTAAAAACAATTTTTGAACGGAGGTGCGTCTTTATGACCAAACAGACAACCCCGACAAGCTCCTACAAAGAGGTGCGGATCGGGAAAACAATTTATCGCGTCACCAGCTTTTTTTCGGGAGAAAAGGACCTGGGAAAGACGCTGGAACAGCTGGCAGTCAGACGCGCCATGTCGGAAGCCATTCCAGCTGCCAGCGGTTCCAAATAACAGAAAGCCTCGCGGCCTGCCGTATCATTGCGCGGCGGTGGATTCTCCGGTAAGATATTCATGCAGGGTAAAACCTGCGGAGCCATTTTGCCGCACGAGGTATGGATTCTGAGATGGTCGGGAGGTAAAAGAAAGATGATGGATACAACATACAACGTGGGCATCTACTGCCGGTTAAGCAACGACGATGAACGTGACGGGGAATCGGTCAGCATTGAGAACCAGAAGCTGCTGCTTCAAAACTATGTCAGGCAGCGCGGCTGGAATGAGGTCGATGTCTATATCGACGACGGATACTCCGGCACGAACTTCAACCGCCCAGGCGTCAGGCGGTTAATCGAGGACGCAAAGGCAAAGCGGATCAATGTGATTCTGGTGAAGGACCTTTCCCGTTTTGGCCGCAACTACATCGAATTTGGGCAATATACGGATTACCTGTTCCCCTCTCTTGGGTGCCGGTTCATCGCGCTGAACAACGGCATTGACACCATGAGCGACAACGGAAGCACCGATGTCATGTGCTTTTTGAACTTATTTAATGAATTTTACAGCCGGGACACCAGCAAGAAGGTCAAGGCGGTCAAGAGAGCCTGTGCCGAAAACGGAAAATTCATGGGGACCTACCCCGCCTATGGCTACCGGCGCGACCCGCTGGATAAGCACCATCTGGTGATTGACGAGGAAACCGCGCCGGTTGTGCGCCGTATCTTTGAAATGCGGGCATCAGGCATGGGATTTCACGCCATCGCGGTGGCGCTCAATGAAGAAGGGATTCAGCCGCCCGGTGTGCTGTACTACCAGCGCAAGGGCCAGAGCGACCCCCGCAGGGTCAACCACAAATGGGCTGACCAGACGGTAAAAAACATGGTCCGCAACGAGGTCTACATCGGGAACATGGTACAGGGCAAAAGCGGCACACTCTCCTATAAATCCCGCAAGCTCGTCAATAAATCGGAGGACGAGTGGATTCGGGTGGAGGGGACCCACGAGGCCATTATTTCGCGGGAACTGTGGGATACCGTAGCCAGTATCGGCAAAAAGAAGGTGCGGAAAAGCGCCCCGTCCGATGGCTGCAAGAGCATCTTCACCGGACTTGTGTACTGCGCCGACTGCGGTTTCAAAATGCGGAACCACATCGAAAAATTCACCTATAAGGATGGCAGGCCGGGACGGTACAGCTCTTTCATCTGCGGCAACTACTCCCGCAGCGGAAGGGGCGCGTGTACCATCCACACCATCTATGAAACGGTGCTGACCCAGCTGGTATTGGAGGACATCCGGGAAAAGGCCCGCTTTGCGGAATATGACCCGGACCGGCTGATGGGCGAGATTCTCCGGCTGAAGGAGAAGGAATCCCACACCCGGCTTTTCTCCTATGAGCAGGAATTAAAATCCTCCTTAGCCCGTATTTCCGATTTGGAGCGCCTGATGCAGAATCTCTACGAGGACAAATGCACCGGCTCCATCCCGCAGACGGTATTTCAGACCCTGATGCAGAAATATGAAGCGGAACGGGCAGAAAAGGCGGAGGCAGTCCCGGAACTGGAAAGGAAAGTCCGGGCGCACCTGGAAAACCAGGTGGATACCGACCGCTGGCTGGAAATTATCCGGCGCTATACCGAAATCTCGGAACTGGACGAAACCATTCTCTTTGAACTGGTAGACCGGATCGAGGTTGGCGATACCCAGAAGGTCAACGGGCAGCGGATTTGTGAGGTCAAGGTCTACTACCGCTATGTCGGGAATGTGGACGGGGCGCTGGCACAGGAAAGGGGGCAGGATTATGGCGAAGCAATATAAAGTCGGTATCTACTGCCGCCTGAGTGTGGATGACGCCTCCAATTCCGCAAAAGCGAAGGGCTATATCCCCAGCGATGAATCGGTGAGCATTGAGAACCAATATGAAATCCTCTCCAAATTCGTCATGCTCAACGGCTGGATCGAGGTCAAGACCTATCAGGACGATGGGTACAGCGGCGGCAATTTTCAGCGGCCCGGATTTTTGGAAATGCTGGAGGACGCAAGGCATGGCCTGATTAACCTGATTCTGGTAAAGGACCTTTCCCGTTTAGGCAGGGATTTTGTGGAGGTGGGCCGTTATACGGATGTCATTTTCCCGTCCCTCGGATGCCGGTTCGTATCGGTTCTGGACTGCCTGGACAGCGAGGGGGACAACACCGATATGCTGCACTTCCGCAGTCTGATGAATGACTACCATCTCAAGGACCTGTCCAGCAAGGTCAAGTCGGTGCTTCATGCCAAGAAGAAAAGCGGCCAGTATCTTGCCGCCTACGCTCCCTACGGATACCGCAAGAGCAAGGAGGACAGACACAAGCTGGTCATTGACGGGGAATCCGCCGCTGTTGTGCGGCAGATATTCCAGATGCGTCAGTCCGGCATGGCCTATGGGAAAATCGCCGCCGCCCTGAATGAGAAAGGGATTCTCTCTCCCCGCTGGTACTGGGCGGTCCATTACGGAAATGGCAGCTGCAAGTATTCCCGGCTGTGGGCTTACGCAACCGTCCGAAGCCTTCTGAACGATGATGTTTATGCCGGTACGCTCACACAGAACTGCACCGGTTCCCGTTCCTATAAGGATAAGACCATGATAAGGAAACCGGAATCGGAATGGATTTCCCATGAGGGCGCGCACGAGGCAATTATCGGGCCGGAGCTGTGGGAGGCTGTCCAGAAAATCAATCAGGCGGCGAAACAGATTTCCGCTAACAATACGCCGCCCCAAGCATCTCTGTTTACCGGAAAGCTGGTCTGCGCGGACTGCGGGCATCCTCTGGTTGCCGCCCGCGAAACACAGCGCCGGAAAAATGGCACTGTCAAGCACTATACTTCTTATTTCTGCTCCCGGTTTGCCACTACCGGACATAGCATCTGCTCCTGGCACCGGATTTTTGAGATCAGCTTGAAAAACCTGGTGCTGAGTGAAATCCGGGCGCATGGAAAAGCGGTTGCAGCCGATGAAGCCGCTGTACTGGATAAGCTGAAACAGCACATCCAATCCGCAAGCGCCGCTCAACAGGAGGACAGCCGACAGGAAATCAGCCGTTTGCGGCGGCGTTTGGAGGAGCTGGAACAGATCACCGCAAAACTTTATGAAGATAAGGTAAGGGGGGCAATCAGCGGCGATTCCTTCTCGGTTCTGATTCAAAAGAACGAGCAGGAACGCATCCAGAAATCGGAACGCCTGGACAGTCTGTTAGCCGGGGAACGGAAAGCCCAGCAGGACATCGCCAATATCCACCAGTGGGCTGGAACCATCCGGCAGTATCTGGACTTGCAGGAACTGAACCGGGAAATCATTGAGGAATTGATTGACCGCATTGAAGTTGGAGAACGAACCGTCATAGACGGTCAAAGACACCAGGACATTAAAATCTACTACCGCTTTGTTGGGCTGGTGTGATTGGGCAAAAAAGCGCCTGACCGCATCAGCAGCCAGACGGAAACATTCTGTAACAGCAACGATATTTGATTGTTGCACACTGATTTGTCGAATTGGAGAGAAATTAGCAGTTTACCCCTCCCAAATGCCTCGTGTTCTTGAACAGATTTCGCAGAGGGGTAAAATCGTTGTCCATGCCGCCGTTTGCACTGTCCACATTGTCGTTGACAGCGATAAAACGCACGCCCTTTTGAGGGAACAGCATTTCCGTGTAAAATCCCACCTGCAAGTAGTTTCGCCCTAACCGGCTCATGTCCTTGACTATGACGGTTCCGACTTTCCCGGCTTCAATGTCTGCAAGCATGGCTTGAAAACCGGGCCTTTGAAAGTTCGCGCCGGAATAGCCGTCGTCGGTGTACCAGCGCAGGTTGGTAAAGCCATTCTGTTTTGCAAAGGCTTCGAGTATCCTTTTTTGGTTCGATATGGAATTACTCTCGCCTTGCAATTCGTCCTCATGGGACAATCTCGGATAAAGGGCGGTAATGAGGTTTTGGGTGGCTTGTCTTAACATAAAATCCTCCGTTTCCGACAGCCAGCCCCACTATTCCGTATGTTTATCATACCACATAGGGCGGCGGTCTGTATAGCGGCAAAAGTGTAAAATCCGCTTCTTTATGATTTGTCAAATTGCTGGTTTTTGTGTAGCAGGTTATTGTGGCTCCGTAGTAGAAAAACTCTTGTCCTTATGGTAAAATGAGATTAGTCAATACAAGGGGGTGTGGCAATGAAAGGATTTGTCCGTAATAATCAGTACCTTTCGCTTTGTGGTCTAAATTGCAAACTCTGTCCCATGAGTTTAGCGGGGCATTGTTCCGGCTGCGGCGTTGACAATCAATCCTGTAAAATTGCAAGGTGTAGCATTGAACATGAGAAAATCGAATACTGCTTTCAATGCGGCAGTTTCCCTTGTGACAAATACGCTCACATAGATGATTTTGATTCTTTTATAACTCATCAAAATCAAATGAATGACATGGGAAAAGCCCAGCAAATTGGGATTCCTGCTTATAATGCTGAACAGGAAGAAAAGCGAAAAATATTAGATTTCCTCTTGGCAAGCTATAATGACGGACGCAGAAAAAACCTATTCTGTATTGCGGTCAATCTCTTAGAGATTGGCGAGATTGAAAATATATTGCAAGCAGTTAAATCTGATAAAGAGTTTCAGGGTTTGAGTAAAAAAGAACAGGCTTCTATTATTGCAAAGCAGTTACAGGATATAGCTGCCAATAAAGGCATTGCATTAAAACTCCGAAAAAAATAAAATTGTCACTGATATTCCAGCGGCCACGCTCCCCGGTGTGACCGCTTTTCCCATGCTCCGGCTCATGCCGGACAAGTCGGCTCCTGTGTAGCAGCGGCTTCCGCTTCCAGTACCCGCGCCATTTTGTCGGCGGCGGTGGTGGTAGTGTCTTTCTTGAAATAGCCGGACACGACAAGGACGGAATTGCCCATGCGGATTTCCGTCACGCAGTCGGGGCGGCGGGCTGTGCGGGTGTCGTGCTGCTTGTTATCTGTCATAGGCAATACTCCTTTCAGTCGGTAATCAGTTTCTTCATGCTCTCCATTTTCCGCTGCGCGGCTTCCTGTCGGAAGTTGTCGCCGGTAAAGCGTACCGGGACGCACATGGAAAGCAGGCGGTCATAAATCCGGGAATGGGCGGTGTCCTCCGGGTTGTGCAGGTCGTCCAGCGTGAGGTTGGTCGTGACGATCAGCGGCTTGCCGCTGCGGTAACGGCTGTCAATCACATTGAAAACCTGTTCCAGCCCGTATTCCGTCCCGCGCTCCATGCCGAAGTCGTCAAGGATAAGCAGCGGATAGCGGCAAAGGCGGGAAATGTACTCGTTGCGGTTCTCAAAGCTGGCGGCAAGGTCGTTGAGGATAAGGGCAAAGTTCGTCATGTGGACGGGGATTTCTTTCTCCATGAGGGCGTTTGCAATACAGCCCGCAAGGTAGCTTTTCCCGGTTCCCACGCCGCCCCAGAACAGGCAGCCGATATTGTCGGCTCGCATATCCTCCCAATGCTCCACATACCGGCGGGCAATCCCGGCCTGCGGGTTCCTGCCGTTGTCATTCTCAAAAGTCCAGTCCCGCATGGTGGGGTCGGTAAAGCCCCGGCGTTTCAATTCTTCCACGGTGTCAAGGTGCCTGCGCCGCTTCTCGGCGGCCTCCCGTTCCTCGCGGGCGGCTCTCTGGCAGTCGCACTCTGCCGGGTGGCGGTCACGGCCAAAGATAGCGGCCTTATCCGGCGCAAAATAGGCTTCTTTCGGCTTGCGGCACTTGCCGCAGTACAGTAAACCGTCCTCGCCGGTGTAGTCCTCCGGCTCCGGGGTGGTGGTCGTCATATTCTCCAAAACAGCGTTGATTTCGTTCTTCATAAACTCTCGCCCTCCTTGCATGAGTAGTCTGGTATGCCCTTTTTGGGGGCTTTCCTGGCTGCGTCCTCCTGCGCCCATTTGTAGATTGTGGCGGCATGGCTGCGGTATCGTTTGCCGCTGGACGCGATATGGCAGGATAGCCGGTCAATGTAGTAGTTCCATTTGTCGGGCAGGTCTGCTTTCAGCCCGTCCAGTTCTGATTGCGAAAGAAAGACATTTTCATACCGGCCATAGGCAGCGCGGGTAGGTTGTCCCGTATCTAACTCTCGCTCTCTCTCTTTTTCTATCTCTATCTCTTTCTCTATCTCTATCTCTGGTGGACAAATGTCCGCTTGATATGGTGGACATTTGTCCGCCCCGGCCTTTGGCAAGGCTTTTTGCTCCTGCAAAGCCAGCCTTGCCCGCCGTTTTCGCTCCCCCTCGGTAGAGGATTGGCCGATCAGCAGTTCAATGTTGCTCATATACAGCGCGCCGTTCTGTAACGGCTCCACAAGCCCCAGCTTCATAAAAATCTGCAAGGCTCGCTCTACGGTGCCGACTTGCTGGCGGGTAATGGTGGCAATCATCTGCGCGGTGTAGGGGATATTTTCATCAAGCTGCAACTTCCCGCCGTTTTTCAGCGATTTCAGGTACAGTTTCAAGAGAATGTTGGAATAGAGGATGCCGTCCTGCATACTTTCCAGCAGCACGATAGCGTCCTCGTCAAAGTAATTCTCTTTCAGCTTGAGGTAGTAGTATTTTCGGTTGTCTGACATGGTTCCTCCTTTGGGTGGATTTGGGGCGTTTGTACGCATTTAGAACGCCGTTTCCGGGGGAAAAGGATAAATGTATCGCACACCCTTTGACACCCACGAAAAAAGCCTTAATTTATGCGGGTTTGAAAGGCTCTAAAGCGTGACATCTCTGCCTTTGTTTCCGCTTTCTCTCGGCGGCTTTGATTTTCTTCATGCGTCCGGCGCAGTCGGGGCAGTATTTTCCCCGGTTGGATTTGGGGACAAATGCCGCGCCGCAGACCGCACACCGTTTCCGGCTTCCCCGGTACAAGAGGGCTGCGGCCAGCTCCCCGTCAAGGGGCAGGACAGCCACACGGAACCAGCGGCACATGAGGGAAAGGGAAATGCTCTGGACGCACACGCAAGGCTCCCCGTCGTCTAACAGCAGGCAGTTTCCCCCGTCGTAGTTACAGCACTCATGCACCAGCCGCCGCGCCCGCCGGTGCTGGCGGTAGTCCATGCGGGGCAGTTTATCGTTCATGGCTCTGCTCCTTTCTGCGGTGCGGTTCCTCCCGGCGCAAAATCTGGTCGATGTTCCGCTTGACGGTCTGCAACTCCTTGAACCGCTGTTTCTGTTCGTGATAGGTGTTATACAGGCCGTCTTTCTCGGAGATAAGCTGCTCGATCTCGGCCTGCAACGCTTTCCGGGCGGGCAGCTTGGTAATGCCATGCGCCTTGAAATACCGGGCGGCGGCTTCGGCTATGATAAAATCGCTCTCATTTGCCTGCCGGTAGGCGGCGCGGGCTTTCTCGGATTTCTGCGCTTTCAGCCCGTCGCGGGCGGGCTTGGTCTTGGCATAGGCAAGTACCTGTTGCTGCAACTCCTTTTTCCCTTGTAGCTTTGTTTCCAGCGTTTTCAACTTGCCGCTGGTCTGGCGCATTTCCTGATAGGCGGTATCAACGGCGGCTTCTAACTGCTCCGGGGAAGTGAAGCCGTATTCCTGATACACATTCAGCGTCGCGGCCATTTGTTTGAGGTTGTGCATGGTCGCCCAGCGTTCATAGCCCCGGCCTTTGCCCTCGGCCATTTTCTGCTCAATGTCCACAAGCCGCTGCACACCGTCCTGTTTCGGGGCGGTTTGTGGGACTTTTGTGGGCTGTATGCCGGTTTTCCCATGCCGGGGGTATTCGGGTATGGCTGCGGGCTTTTCTGCGGCTCTGGCGGCGTTCTGCTCCAAAACGGCAAAGACAGCGGCGCGGTCAAAGTCGTCACCCAGCTTCCGGGCGGTAATGGGCTTTGTCCTGTCCGGTGTAAGGTAGGACAGCCGCCCCCGGCTCTCCTTGACAGTCACGCCCTCCCGCAGCAGCAGAGAGGAAAACTCGTCAAAGCTGGTGGCGGTGGCAAGGGCTTTCCGTATGGTCTGCCGCAGCTTCTCCTTGTTCGTTTCAAACTTGGTCTGCCGGGGTGTGATACCGCCTGCAATCATGGGGGCGTTCTGCTTGTCCAGTGCGGCCTGTCCCTTTTTCTGCGCCCAATACTCCCGGTCGGTCACGCGGTTCTTGCTGCCGTTCAAGAGGTCGATTTGGTAAAGCCCCTCCCGGTGGCACATCTCCATGACTTCGGACTTAAAGTAGCGCAAGGCCGCGTCGGTACAGCGGTGCTTGCAACCGGCTTTTGTGTCGGCTGGCCTGTCCATGTAGGGCAGGAACGGCACTTCCTCAATCCGCAGCGAATTGATAACGATATGCACATGAATGTTGCCGCTGTGGTTATGCCCGTCCGGGTGGGTGCATACAAGGGCTTGGTGGCCGGGGAAATGCTCTTTACAGAATTGCTCCCCCAATTCCTGCGCCCGGTCTACGGTCAAGCCGTTGTCCGGCCCGTCCCGTGGGTCAAAGCTGATGATATAGTGGTGGCTTTTCACATCTTCCCGCCGCTGGTTCTTCCCATAGCGGAGATTTGCCCGCATACACGCCACGGCAAAATCCTCGCCGCCGCAGTTCAGCGTGGACAGCCGGTAGTCCTCGCGGGGGATAAGCCTGCCGGTTTCATCAAGGACGGGCTTCATGGTAAACTCGTCATGCTCAAAAAGCAGGTATTGTTCAGCGGCTCCGTAGTCGGCGTTTTTAGAGTTGATATGCTTGAGTGTTGCCAACCGCGTCACCTACTTTCTGCAAGACTTCATACTTGAGGGCGGCAAGGTCGGCTATGGCGGCGCGTACCTCGCCGGACAGCGCATGGTAGGGTACGCCGTACTCGTTCAGATACCGGGCTATCTGGTTGAGGTTGCCGCCGATCCTGCCGTACTCGGCGGCCAGCTTTCCAACAGCGGAGAGCAGTTCATCATTGACCGCCGACACATGGATAACGGGGCGTATGGTCGCCCGCCGTATCGCCTGCCGGAGAAATTCCGACTGGCTGATACCATAGGGCGCAAGCCGCGCTGTGAAGTCGGCGTATTCATCTTCGGACAGCCGGGTTTTCACAACGCGGCTGCGGTGGGGTGTGTTGTATTTCTTTCGCATAGTCGTGACCTCCTTTCTTGCCGCATGAGCGCGGCGGGGATAAGCGGCGCAAGCCGCAAAGCAGGGTTTGGGGAAGGCACTCCCCAACAAGTTTCCCGCGAGGGGCAAAACCGCAGAATTGCGGATTTTGGCACCGTGGTAGAAACTTGCTCTCCGTGACTGCAAACTTTCTCTCACTTCCGTCCGCCACTTTTTTGGAAAACTGCAACCACAAAAGTTTGTTTCTCTTTTTCTGCTACTACTAATCCTGTAAAGGGCATTCCTGCCCGCTTTCGCTAAAATGACACCGGACGCAGTGGTTTCTACCCGGTGTTGGAGAAATCCTTTCTCTTTGCCCTCTACTACGGGTAAATGCTCCAAATGCCAAACACCAGGGCAGAAAAATTCCCTCCTCGCTTACTACTACAACCGGCAGGGGGCAAAATGGCCGGGAGCGGAGCCGGACAACAAAAAAAGCAGTAAATCTTTTTCAAGACTTACTGCTTTCGCTGGCCGCGTCGGTGGCGGCTGGTATTCAGTTTTTATGACTTGTCCGGTGGTTCGTCAAGCCGGAACTTGAATTGACAGTCAATTAACCGCTGCTTTACATAGTCCTCCACCTCGGCGTTGACCTGCCCGTTCACTTTTGAGAAATAGCGGATATATCCGGCGTAGTGGAGCAGGACAGCGTTCACGGCTTCTGGGTCGCCCTCACGGGCTTTGAGGATTGTTTCATAGGGGAGAAGTCTACTCATACCGGCTCACCCCCATTTCTTCGCGTAGCCGCTGCAAGGCAAGCTGGATATGCCGCCCCGCTGTGCTGCGTGACCGGCCAATACACGCGCCGATCACGCGCTGCGGCTGGCGCAGAAAGTAATAGCGCAGGATTTCTTCCCGCGTCTGCTCCGGCAAAACAGAGATCGCGTCGGCAAGGGCGGCGTTGCAGAGCAGGACGGTCTGACCGCAGACGGTAAATGGGTATTCCTCGTCCGGCTCCGACGCGGCAAACTGGACAAACTTCTCGTTCATCAGATAGTCAAGGGAAACTTGCCGTTCCCATTGCCGTTTAAGCTTCAAAATCTTGTCCAAGGCGGCACAGCGGATAACAGTCTTGCAAAAGGCGTTGTACCTGCGCTGGATATATTCTTGATAGGCTATCTGGTCGGTCATGGAAATTCCCCTTTCTGAATAATAGTGCGGGGCGGTGGCACTTCTTGCTGTCGCCCCTTGATTGCCTACCAGCAAAGGCGGGCGGGGCTGTCAACGGCTGCGCATATGCGCCGTTCATCTTGACCGTTGACTGGCTCGGCTGGGTTTGCTATTTACCCGACAAATTAGAATTTGAATATCAGTAAATTATGACCTCTCAACAGAGGTTACAGTGTTTTAATAAAATCCTCCAAAAGCCTTGAAAATAAAGGATTTATCGCAATGTGTCTGCCTTATCTCTTTATACGGTTACACACAAGTTTACTCTTTCCCTCATTGCTCATAAGGGCAAATACAAGGGCAAGAAAATCTCATAACAAGATATAACAAAGTGTGGCAATCGGAGAACTGTGATGTATGTGCGAATATATTATAACGGAGGATTTTTCAATGGACAAGTACATTTACGATGATAAAAATGGTCTGTGGTATGAACTGCAAGGAGATTATTATATCCCATGTCTTATCTTACCAGCCGAAAAAGAACAGCCTATTGGTTTGTGGGGACAGCGGCACTTGCGGTATCTGAAAGAATACCGCCGAGCCACCTACATAACCTTGTTCACAAGCGGCAGACTGAACAATTACCTTGCTGACATCGACAGGCAGGCGCAGGAACGCATGGAAAGGCTCACAGAGCAGATGAAACGGGTGCAGGGTATTACGGAGCAGTTAAAGGCGGAAAACGCTTTGGAATGGACACAGAGAATGAATAACATACGGGCGTGTGCAAAGGAGATTGTGGAAAAAGAAATCATCTTTGCATAAGAAGACAGCGGTAGGATTTAGTTTTCCTACCGCTGTTTCACTTAAATCAAAAAAATATATTGACATTTTTCTATGTGTTGCATATAATAACACATAGACATTTATCTATAGGAGGTGATTGAGAGAGATGGATGAAAAAAGAATTGCGGCAATTTTCAAAGCGTTTTGTGATGAAAACCGCATTAGGATTATAAAACTGCTGCGTTCAGGTGAAAAATGTGCTTGCAAGTTGCTAGAAGAAATCAATGTCACGCAGCCTACGCTTTCCCACCATATGAAAATTCTTTGTGACGCTGAAATAGTTGTCGGGCGCAAAGAGGGAAAATGGACACACTATTCTATTTCAGAAAAAGGTGTGGAGCAGGCAAAAGAATGTTTGCGGCAGTTGACAACACTTGATGTTGAAAGCGAAAACAAGTCGTGCTGTGAAAAGTGAGGAAGTTTATTGATTGCTTTTCCGCACGGCTTATATTCGGGACGATAAATCGACATATTTCAATATAACTATATGAAAGGGGCTTTTTATGGAGACACTAAAAACAATTTGGGACTTTTTTCAAAATGAAGTCCTTGGTATGAACTGGCTGAATCGCCTCATTGAAACATTTTTGAACGCTTGCGGTTTAGATACCACGGGTAAAATAGGAGCGAGTATTCAGTTTTTCATCTATGATACCATAAAAATTATGGTACTGCTCGGCGTTTTGATTTTGATTATCTCGTATATTCAAAGTTATTTCCCGCCCGAAAGAGCTAAAAAGATACTCGGCAGATTTCACGGAATATGGGCGAATATCATCGCCGCTCTGCTCGGTACGGTAACACCGTTTTGCTCGTGTTCTTCCATTCCGTTGTTTATCGGGTTTACAAGCGCAGGTTTGCCGCTTGGCGTTACATTCTCCTTTTTGATTTCTTCGCCGATGGTTGACCTCGGAAGCCTTGTCTTACTGATGAGTATTTTCGGCTGGAAAGTTGCTGTTTTATATGTAATATTCGGTTTGGTAATCGCTGTGGCTGGCGGAACGCTAATTGAAAAGTTGCACCTCGATAATCAAGTGGAAGAATATATCCGAAACGGTCACTCGATTGATGTTCCGCAGGAGGAACTGCATTTCAAAGACCGTATGAAATTTGCGTGGGAACAGGTTGTTGAAACCGCTAAAAAGGTTGCTCCTTATGTTCTGATCGGCGTGGGCATTGGTGCTTTCATTCACAACTGGATTCCTGAAGAATTTATTGTCAAAGCACTTGGCGAAAATAATCCGTTTGGCGTAATTCTTGCTACGATAGTCGGTATTCCGATGTATGCGGATATTTTCGGTACAATTCCGATTGCAGAAGCCCTGCTTGCAAAAGGTGCTTTGCTCGGCGTTGTCCTTTCCTTTATGATGGGCGTTACTACGCTTTCGCTCCCTTCAATGATTATGCTTCGCAAGGCGGTCAAACCGAAACTGCTTGGTATTTTCATTGGAATATGTGCTGCTGGTATTATTATTGTAGGCTATCTTTTCAACGCAATACAATATTTAATTGTTTAATTTTAGGAGGTTATTATTATGGCATTATTTAACTTTGGAAAGAAAAAGGAAGAAGAAAAGAAAACACCTGCTTGCGCTTGTAGCTGCGGTTGTGCTGCCAGCGAAGCAGAAAGCATTACAAACGATTGCTGTCCTGATTTGAAAGAGGGAGAAATCTGCTGTATCAAAGTGTTGGCAGGTTGTAAATCCTGTCACGAACAATTTGAATACACAAAGCAGGCAGTAAAGGATATGGGACTTTCCGTAGAGGTCGAATACATTACCGATATGCAGAAAGTAATGGAATACGGTGTTATGAGTATGCCTGCCCTTGTTGTCAACGAAAAGGTTGTTGCTATGGGTAAGGTTTTGAAAGCTGCTGATGTGGTTGCTCTGCTGCACAAGCTGGGGTTTTAACGATGGATAAGAAAAAGGTAGCCTTTATTTGTGTGCATAACTCCTGCCGCAGTCAGATTGCAGAAGCACTTGGAAAACATTTGGCGGGAGATAAGTTTGATTTCTATTCTGCCGGAACAGAAACAAAATCACAAATCAATCAGGACGCTGTGCGGCTTATGAAACAGCTTTATGGGATAGATATGGAGCAAAGCCAGTATAGCAAGACGATTGATAAAATCCCTACGCCCGATATTGCGATTTCAATGGGGTGTGATGTCGGTTGTCCCTATATCGGTAGAGCGTTTGATGATAATTGGGGACTTCCCGATCCGACGGGCAAAAGTGATGAATGTTTTATACAGGTCATTGAGAGAATATCTCAAAAAATAAAAGACTTGAAATTAGAAAAGTAACATGAAAGCCACAGAATGGATATATTGCCCTATCTGCGGCAATAAAACTCGCACAATGATACGGGAAGATACAGAATTAAGAAACTTCCCTCTCTACTGTCCGAAGTGCAAAAAGGAAACAAGCATCAATGCTCAGGATATGAAAGTCACGCTTGCAGAACACAAATAAGATTTTTATGTATGCCGCCGCATGGGTGATACCATAGCGGCGGTTTTTCGTGCCTATCGGCTGTCTCTGTCAAAGGATTTCTTTCTCTGTCTCGGCTGGTTTCTCTGCTTACCCTCCGCCTGAAGCTGACGCAGGCGTTTCAGCACGCTCTCTCGTTCAGGCGGCTTTGCCTGCTCTTTTTTGGCGGGTTTCTGTTTTTCCCTGACCTGTTGCTCCCATGCGGCAAGGTCACGATTGAACTGCTCCACAACAGCCTCCGCCTTACGGTAGGTTGCCATGTACGCCTGCACATCGGGATAACCGTCCTCTTTCAGAACATCGGGCAGTTTATCCAGCTTTTCAGCGATTTCCTTTTCTGTCCGCTGTATCTGCTCTGTGAGCGCCTTGCGCTCCTTACCCTTGAAAATCCCTTTTGTATCGGCAAGCTGTTGTTTCAGCTTCGGAAGTACCGTATCCTGCAAATGCCGGATTTCTTTCGCCTTATCCTGCGCCTTTATCATCAGCTTTTGCATGGTACGGAACTCTGCCATATCTATTTCAAGGACAGGCTTCGGCGGCATATCGTGTTCACGGATTAAGTTTTGCAGGAAGTCCTTAGCCTTGTTTACGATACTGCGGAACAGACCCGGCAGCCAGCCCTTGCTTTTGATAGACTGGCTCGCCTTTTCGTGTATCTCTGTCTGCTTGACTTCTAAAATCTTTGCTTCGGAGATACCTGATAATAACGCCATATCCGCTGTCCTGTTCCATTCCTGCCTTGCGGCATTATCGGCTTTGATTTCGTCCTCTTTGGGATTATTTTTGCCGATTTTCTTGGCCGGAAGATAGACGCTGTTTTTATCAAATACCTTTAAGTGCTGCTCAGGATCGGAGATATGGCAGTTAATAAGTTCTGTATACACTTCCTTTATCTCTCGGAGAAAAGGCTCTCCCTTAAAGCGTGTATCTTTGGTAGTAAACAGATGGCTTTCGTATACCTCGCCTTTTTTGATGACGGTACAGCCTTTCCGTATCTGCCCGTCCTCCCCCGTGATTTCCTTTTTGGTGCGGACACGCTTTCCAGTCTCGTCAAAGAACACGCTGCGGGAAGCAACCTTTACATCAGGTTCGGGGAGCAACCTCCTCTCGCTGAAAATCAGATGGATATGATAATTTGTCTTGCGCTTGTTGTGGTGGAGGGCGGACACGCACTCCACACCGTACCGCCTGCGGAACTCCTCTGTAAAGTCCGTGAGTACCTGCTGCGGCTCGTATTGCGTATAGATTTCGGGCAAGGCGATAATCAGTTCCCTTGCTTCGATACATTTGCCCTCTGTGCCGCTGCGCTGAAACTCCTGCTGGCTTTCCCTTGCAAGGTTGCTCCAAAAGGTGCTGTCGGCGGTGCGGTAGGTGGCATAGAGATTTTCCTGCCTTGCATGGCTTGTAATATACGATATTCGCCCTTTGACATTGGGCAGTTTTGACATCTGGATAAAACTGTGTCTCGGCATACATCATCTCCGTTTTCTGTTGTCAAGGTGCGTCCTTTTTTTGCAACCGTTTACGGTTGTGGCTGTCGCTGCGGCAGCGGTGACAGCCCCGTATCATACGCCGCAGGCGGTTGATACGGAAGCCCCCTGCAAGGGCGAAATACCCGGAGTACAAATCGAAGATTTGTGCGAGGGGTGTATTTCGCTCTCAAACGCCGAGGGCTTAGGGTTACTTTCCGAAAAGAGAATGGATGGTCATTCCACTCTGCGGACATCATCGGGCTTCAGAAGATTTCTTCCCTGATTGACCGTCAGAAACCGTTCCAGCGTGTCCCTGCGGATAATGGTCTTGCGCCCCACTTTGAGGACGGGCAGCTTTCCCCATTCCACCAGCTTCCGCATGGTGTTCCTGCCGATACCCGTACATTCTGCGGCTTCCTCTATGGTAAGTCCCATTTTGACTGCGCTCATTCTATCAACCTCCTTTTAGAATACTCATTTTGCAACTACTGTTTTATCATTATACTTATTCTGCCATCTCTTGTCAACCTATTTTGCAACCATTCATAGTTTATTTACAACTTTCATTGAGATAAAGGTTGCAAAATAAGTATCGGCGTGTTATACTGATACCAGTCAGGAGGTGAACACCTTGAAAAAAGAAACCACATTCACCGCAAAACAGGTCGGTAGGAGGATTAAGGAACGCCGCACAGAGTTAAACATTACCATGCCGGAACTTGGCAGGCGTGTAGGCGTGAACAAATCCACCATTCAGCGGTATGAAGCGGACGGAGTTGATCCGAAGCGCACAATGGTTATCAACGGTCTTGCGGAAGCGTTGCTCACAACTCCCGAATGGCTGACAGGTCTTTCCGATGATAAGGAATATGACACCTATACTCTTTGCCAGCGGGATATTGAGGAACACATCAGGAAATATCTGGACACAGTTTCCTATACAGTAAAGGGCGAGCCGCACCAGCAGCTTCTCACGACATTTCTCGGCAAGATGGTTGACCTGTATACGGTTATGACCTGCTACTTTGCTGATGCTATGGAGGAAGTTGACCGTGTGGCGGAGGACAAAGGGCTGAAAGAGTCTCTTGGACGGTACGCCATAGAGTCCGGGGCAATCATGGAACAGGTATACCGCAAGAAGATGGAAGTACCGATTGAGGATATGAAACGGTTTTTAGACGGGATTTTACATATCCACGATGAGGGGCGCACAAGAATGTCGATGGGCGCACTTTTCGGGATAGTGGAGGAAGCCGAAGAAAGGCTTTCCGAAAAAGAAAATTCCGTGGCACCTTGACAAGTAAAGACGCCAGTTGACTTTCACTGGCGGAAGTGACACAATTACTTTACGCACACCATATGTCACAGTCCCGATTGCCACGGATAGAAAGGAGTTTTTTATCTATGGCAAAAGGTTCTGTAAGAAAGAAAGGCAAAAAGTGGTACGGACGCTTTTATATTGAAGATGAAAGCGGCAGAAAAGTGCAGAAAGAGTTTGCAGGCACAGAGAGCAAGGCGGAAACAGAAGCCATGCTCCGCAAAGCGATAGCGGACTATGAGGAAAAGCAGTTTGTCGGGAAAGCGGAAAACATCACGGTAGGCGATATGCTGGATATGTGGGTAGAGGAAGAACTGAAACCCGGCAACTTAAGCAACGGGACGGTCATGTCCTATCAGGGAACGGTCAACCGTATCAAGCAATATCCCATTGGCAAACGCAAGCTGAAAACCGTGACCGCCGACCATTTGCAGGCGTTCATTGATTTTCTGAGCTACGGTGGGACAAACCCGGACGGGACAACTTCAAAGCCCATGAGCAAAGGATATATGCTCCTGTTCTCGGCGGTGTTGCAAAATTCCTTCCGCTTTGCGGTTTTCCCGAAAAAACTGATTACCTTTAACCCTATGCAGTATGTGAAGCTGAGGGGCAGGAAGCAGGAAACGGATATTTTCTCGGACAGTGAGGAAGATACTTCCAGTATTCCTACTATCACCCATGAACAGTTCCAAAAGCTGGAGGAATTTCTCAAGGCAAAAGATAATCCCGCCTTGCTGCCTGTGCAGATAGCGTACTACACGGGGCTTCGTATCGGGGAAGTATGCGGCTTGACTTGGCAGGATATTAACCTTGAGGAACAATATCTCACGGTACGCCGAAGCATGCGCTATAACGGAACAAGGCACACAACCGAAGTGGGAACGACAAAACGGAGCAAAGTCCGCACCGTTGATTTCTGCGACACGCTGGCGGCAATCCTGCGGGCGGCGAGAACAGAACAGCGCAAAAACCGTTTCCGCTACGGGGAGTTTTATCACCTGAACTACTACAAAGAAGTAAAGGAAAAAGGGCGCACCTATTATGAGGTTTACAGCCTGCAAAGGACAGAGGAAGTCCCGGAGGATTACAAGGAAATCTCCTTTGTCTGCCTGAGAGCAGACGGGGCGTATGAAGCGCCGAGTACGGTAGGGATTATGTGCAGGGCGGCAAAGAAGAAAGTGAAAGGGCTTGAAGATTTCCATTTCCACACGCTCCGTCACACCTACACAAGCAATCTGCTTTCCGGCGGCGCAAAGCCGAAAGATGTGCAGGAACTTCTCGGACACTCCGATGTCAGTACCACAATGAACATCTACGCTCACTCTACAAGGGAAGCGAAGCGCACTTCCGCAAGGCTGCTGGATAAGGTGGTCGGCGGGGAATAAAAAGTTGCCCTTGTTTCGGCTCGTAAGGGCAAAAACAAGGGCAAACAGATAAGGTTTGAATGAAAAACAGGCGTGAAGCCTTGAAAAATCAATGGTTTTTGAGGATTAGATAGTTAAACTTGAATTTATTTTAAGCTATCACGTTTTACCTTCTTAAGCCTTACTATCATTACCATAGGAATTTCTTTGTTGGTTTTAAAACATTCTTCATAAAATCCATCAATGACAAATCCAGCTCTAAAACAAAGGTTAAAAATATCTTGTATGGAACGATGATAATAAATCTGCTCTTTCGGTTGCCCTTCAATCGCTATATCATAGTAAC
>OJKJ01000266.1_pt1 | contig 35029 bp, 34 predicted proteins | sample 1596491 | NCBI WGS metagenome assembly OJKJ01 (sample SAMEA4350160, study PRJEB24818) | metagenome | biome: human; feature: gut; material: faeces | place: Denmark | collected 2013-09 | reverse complement strand
TCCCCACTCCCCCTCCGCTTGAGTTCCCGGAGCCTTCTTCTTTGCTCCTTTGCTTATATGCTCCTTTCTTGGACGGGAAGCTGCGACAAAAACCATCGGATCACAATCCCTCCACTGTGCTGTAATTTTCACATATGTAGGAACGTTGGAGATGCTTTCCGCTTGGCTGGAACAGGCTGCGAAACTTGATGCTGGAGAAATCACAAAAGAAGAATATGACAAATGGCGTTATAAATATCCTGAGTTTGATACAACTCAAAGGTGGGCGAAAGTTCCTTCGCAAGAATTGAGCGACTACCTTGTAGACACGCTAAACGAAAAGGAGTAGAATGCATGACATTTACTGCAACAAATGAATTGGATTGCTTTCAGTTTCACGATGCTGAAATAAAAGAAATTAAACTAATAGATGGCAAAATGATTTGGACGGTTTCTTGCATCAACGCCATGACTACAAATTCTCAGAATAATAACTCCAAAGATATGTGCGTTAAACATGCTATAATGACTTTTGATAATGTAAACATTGAGAAATTGCAGTTTGGCGCATATAAGGTGTACGATTCTAATCAGAATTTAATTGAATCAGTTGAAGCCACCTTAGCCAAGCCAGATGAATATATCGAAATTTTAATAGAATCAACCAGCAGCTATTGTTATGTTAATGGTATGGAAGAGCTACATAAAGTTGATGGCGAGGAATATCGTACTTGTTTTAATATAGATGGTGGAACAGGTAACTACTATTTAACTTTTACTTTTTCAAATTCTATTGTTGAATGGGACGAATACAGCGGGGAAGCCTGGTACGAACATCCCAAGTGGAAAAAGAAATAAGTAACTGCCATACAAAACAAAAAAGAGCTAACTGACACTTAAATCAGTTAGCTCTTTTATTTATGGATAATACATTAGTGTTGCCAAAACGTTGCCACAAGCAGAGCGATAACCTCTCAATCCCGCATGGTTACAGGGTTTGTTCAGACCACTTCATCATTCCCACTCCGCTACTGAAATCTTATCCATACTGTATTCAGCAGCTTTGTATTATTTTTATTCTATATGCTGTATCTATTTTACGCTTTATTTTCGTGGTAAAGTGGTATAAGCGTCGTTTCAGCATCGCATCGAAAGAAAGGCGGTGAAGAATATGTCAGAATCCAGAGAAGAAATGCTGCACTCCACAGCGAAGGCTCGCGAACAGGTAATGATTGACCGGCTGTTAGAGTCTTTTTACAAGCACAAAGATGAAATCCTAAAGGCAACACAGGAGAAAAAGGATTAACCCCTAAATATCACATCGTTATGGTATGCCAATGCCTCTTTATTGGGATAAAACCTTTCAGGCAAAATAATTGTCTCACCTTCAAGGTCAATGAGCCATCGCTTTGTAAAGCTGTCCTCCTGCTCTCGCACCTGCGTTGACACATGGATTTTATAATCTGGCGTTACCGTAATTAGCCCACCGTCAAACGCTTTATCATAAAAGGTATTGAGCAGCAGTCCATTTGTGGGGTCGGTTCTCTCTGAGGTCGTGCGGCAACTCCGGAACGGTTTGATATGACTTGCAACAAGCATGGCCGGCAAGGTCATGCCGGAGATACAGCAGGCGTTTTCATAAGACGCAAAAACAGATGCTCGGAAGAAGTGACGCTCTCGGCTCACTCTGTTTTTATCTGTTAGCGAGGATAGGGGCTTTGCGCCATTTATTGGGTTTGCGTCGAATAATGCGAGCCCGGTTAAAGATTCGGCTTGTACGCTGAGCGTGCCCCAATCATTTTTGAATTCGTCGAAAATCAATCGGTCCGCTTTCGCAGCATGAGTTGCGCCCTTGACCTTTGAATTAGGGTCAATAGCCGCAAAGTTTTTCATACGCATAACAAGAGAGCTGACAGAGTGGGAAAATCCATCAGCGACCTGCTGTATCAACTTATTTGAGGGGCGCATATCGTTCAGCGGTGTTATACAGTATAGCGCATAGGCAACGATAATGTCCTCTCGGCTCCATGTTACACGTTCGCCCATAGTTCAAAGTCTCCGAATTATAATGCCATTATAAACCTAATAGTTCTTTCTTTTTTGCATCAAACTCGGAATCTGTGATTGCTCCCATATCCAGCAACTCTTTATACTTTCTTATTTCATCCGCTGGTGATACGCCACTTGAAATCGATGAATGGTTTTTGCTGAGAATATAATTCACAAATGCACTAAAATCATCGGGTTCAGCTGCAATTTTAAGGTCAACTGTTTGACCGCCACCGAGAACCAGAGACAACTCTCCTTTTAGATAGGTAGCGCTCGTAATAGACGAGTAGTTATAGACATCAGCGAAGTACAGCGTACCAAGTTTACGCCGGCCAAGGATAACTGCCTCATTGGTACACAGGGCACAGTTATTTGTATCTGCAGAAAGGTTAGAACAGAGAATACTATTTACTTCATCTTCGTTCTTGATGACTTTATAACGCATAGCAGTTTTGAGTATCTTTTGAGCCTTTTTATCAAAAGCGGCATGATTTGCGTAATACATCGTTACACCTCGATTCTATAAATTCTATGTTGTAATTATACCGTGTAGGGCGATTTGTGTCAATTATTAGAGCCACCCGTGTCAAGCTATTTCCAGCCTTCCTTGATAATGACATACCATGTATGCGTACTATAATTTTAATTGGAGGAAGCATACATGACAGCAGAAACTATCAAGCAACTGCGTGAAGCACGAGGTTGGACACAGGCGGAATTAGCAAGAAGGCTGAACATTTCAAGAAATGGCGTTAATACATGGGAGCAGGGACTGTCCATGCCGTCCCCGCACTTTCTGGTTGAGCTTGCCAAAATATTTTCCGTTTCCACCGACTTCCTGCTTGGCGTCGAATCACTACATACTATCAATGTTTCGGACCTTTCCGCAAAAGATGTGGCAATGCTGACAGACCTTGCGGACCGACTGAGAAGTGTTTAGGAGAGTGCTGCTGTCGTGGTAGCGCTCTCCTATTTCTATGAAAGAGGTGGAACCTATGAAAAAGCGTTTAACAGCAATACTACTTGCCCTTGTCCTAATGATGGGGCTTACAACATTTGCCGCCGCTGAGGAAGGCATTCCAACCGCTGCGACATTCGATGAACTCGTTGCCGCTATGGAAAATGGCGCTACTACTGTCGAGATTACGGGTACAATTAGTGTAACCGGCAATCTGGGGAACAATGATGTTACTATCACATTGACCCGGTCAGCGGACTTTGCGGACGGTGCTTTGCTTCAAATCGAGCAAGGGGAAATCAAGAACTTAATAGTCAGTGGTGCGGACATAGATACCGAAAGCCCATTAGCCATAATCAGCGGAAGTTGCCTTATTTCAAATACTGCATTCACAAATTGTACTGATAGCGCCGTTGTAATAACAACCGGAACGGCAATGTTTGAAAACTGCTCCTTTGAGGACAATTCAGGTACTCATATTACCAATGACGCAGAAGCAGTCTTTACTAAATGCAGTTTCTCTGATGGACAGTCGAAAGACAACGGTGGTGCCATTAGAAATACAAAAACTCTGCAATTACAGAACTGCACCTTTGCCCAAAACGGTACAAGTGTTGATTCTGAACTATGCGGCGGTGCCATATATAATGCAGGACAAATGTATGCCTACAAATGCACTTTTACCGATAATACTTCAGGACAGGGCGGTGCTCTTTATAATGTTGGCAGTTCCGAACTTATAGAGTGCACTTTCACAAATAATTCTGCAAATATCGGCGGTGGAATATATAGTACCGGCACTATGCGAACAATCGACACCCTTATATATCAAAACACCTCTATTGAGGCGGCCGCAGATATTTTTGCGTCAAATCCGATTACTGTTTCGTATAACGAGGAGTATGCGTTTCCTGAATCGACGAGCGGTTGGCATAGCGACAGCTCCGATAGCCGTAAAGGTAAAAAACTCTTTGATACCTCCTTTGAGGGAGTCGGAAGCCTTGTGTTTCTAATGGAGTCGGACTTGCCCGCCAAGGAACCAGACCCGCCCGCTGTTGACCCAACGCCAACTCCTACGCCCGAACCTGAACCGGAGCGCCCGACCGTTCGCCCTTCGTCCTCTGGCGGTCATCATACTACTGCCGTGAATAAGCCGATTAAGCCAACTCTTGATAAGGCCAAAACTTTATATTTGAGTGGCTATTGCGACGCCGTTCCAAATGAGAATATTACCCGCCGACAGGTCGCACATATTCTCTATAACCTTATGAGCGCGGAGAGTCAGAAACATTATGCCAGCAACGAGAACATATTTATTGATGTCAAAGACGATACGGCGATTGCAGCATTAGCAAAGGCAAAAATCGTTTTGGGGTATGACGAGCATTACCGCCCTGACGCATACTTGACACGTGGAGAACTGTGCGCCATACTCAGCCGATTCTCCGATTTGAAAAGCGGGGCAAGTTCATTCCAAAATATCGAGCACCATTGGGCAAGGGACTATGTAAATATCTGCGTTTCAAACGGGTGGATTGCTGACGGAACAGAGATTGACCTAAACAGCTATATTACAGTAAAGGTTGCCGCTAACATTATTGAAAAAATGCTATAAATGCGAAAACCGGTCTGCTATGCAGGCCGGTTTTCTTGCTGTGGGACTCCACGGTCTCCCGTATCACACAATAACCAACTCCGAGGGTAAAACCTAAGGGCCTACTATATAAAACCCGATACGGTCAATTATGGGCTTGCGCCGATTTCTCGGATTTCACAGACATAAATCTCAATTAAGCTGCTGTCGGCGCAACTTAGGGTTATCGATTCCGGGTCCGGCTCGTTATCCTGTTCACTGGTCCAGTCAATCCATACGCCGGTTACTTTGATACCGTCTTTACATATTACGGTTACCTGCCTATCAAGCAACCCCACATACTTCGCCATATCCATGGTGCTGCTTTCGTCAATGACATCAAACAATTCTGGCGGGAAAAGGTGGGTTTCATCAGGCTCGGTCATAATGCGATAAAAGTCTCCCTCGATTGAAAGGACTTCCCGAACTGCCCCCATCGGTAAATCTTCAAGGCTGACACCGATATATTTTACTTTCACCTTTTCACCCCCTACCGGAATTATTATATCGAACCGCTGCTAACTTGTAAATGCGATTGCAGCAGTAGCAGCGGTTCTCCCCATTTTGCTGCTGCAACCCGCTGCATGAAAAAGCCTTTGTTATCAAGCCTTCCAACGCATTTGCAGCGGTTGCAGCGCTTTTTATAGTGTTTTATAAATCGCAAGAAATCAAAGAATATAATACCCCAGTTGGGTATCATATTCCTTATTTTATAAAATGTTTAACCTATGTGAAAATCCGCTGAAACCGCTGCGCCCAGCCTCCGCTTTATGCGGGGGTTCGTTTTTGAAAATACATTTTTTGATAAATTCTTGCAAAGATTTGCTCATTATCTACCTATCTTTGCCGCCGGGTGACACTCTTTTGTCTTTTATGAGTAAAACCTTGCCAATCGCCGCTTCTTTATGTCCTGTAAGCCACTAAAGTTCACATTTACAGTACAATATATACGCGATATAATACAGATAACCACAATATATAGTGTATTTGAAAGTGAGGTTGACCATATGCAGTATGACGGACTACTGACGATAGCGACAGGGAGCTCTCGTCGGTGTACGAATTGGAAAAACAAAAGAATACTGTGGTCCGACCTTGCCGCTAAGCTCTCCAATGTCACGAGGACACAGGAAACGCAAGCAGAGTATGAGCGGATGCCGAAAGATGAGCGGGACCGAATTAAAGATGTCGGCGGCTTTGTAGGCGGTAGCTTAAGAACAAACCGCAGAAAAGCGGATTCCGTATGTGAGCGGCAACTAATCACACTCGACCTTGACAATGTTCCGCAAGATACGGACCCTTGGCCTACTGTTACTCTTGCCCTCGGCTGTGCTGCAGTTCTTTACAGCACACACAGTCATACGCCGCGGAGTCCTAGACTGCGCCTTGTGCTACCGTTGTCTCGACCTGTATCGCCTGATGAATATGGGGCAATTGCCCGCAAAATTGCAGAGGACATCGGGATTGATATGTGCGACGATACGACTTATCAGCCGCACAGATTGATGTATTGGGCCAGTGCCGCAACGGATGCGGAGTTTCGCTATGAAGTTGAGGACGCTCCTTGGCTTGACGCGGACGAACAGCTTTCTCGCTATGCCGATTGGCACGACCCCACACAATGGCCCGTGTCAAGCCGCAAGGCGAACGAACCCCGCCGACTGGCTGACAGGCAGAGCGACCCTACTGAAAAGGGCGGCATTGTCGGAGCATTTTGTAAAGTGTTTTCGATAGACGATGCGATTGACGAATTTTTACCTGATAAGTACAGCAAATGCAGCGACGGACGCTATACCTACCTTGGCGGCTCTACATCAGGCGGTCTGGTTGTCTACGATAACGGTAAATTCGCATTCAGCCACCACAGCACAGACCCGACTTGCGGCAAGCTCTGTAATGCTTTTGACCTTGTTCGCATTCACCTATTCGGTGACGAGGACGAAAACACAGCCCCCAACACCCCGGCAACAAAGCTCCCTTCCTATAAAAGTATGTGCGATAAGGCTCTGTCTGTTCCCGCCGTGCAGCAGGAACTAAAGGCAGAGCAGTTAAGCTCAGTAGTCGCAGTTTTTGATGACGCAGAGAATACAGAATGGGTGCAGGCGCTTGAAATCAACCCGAGAACCGGAAAGCCTGCGGCAACTGTAGATAATGTGTTCCTAATTCTGACACACGACCCACGCTTAAAAGGCCGGTACTACTATGACGAGTTCAGAGCTCGGCCTATTGTGTGCGGCGCCCTTCCTTGGGACACTTCTTCCCATAGGGTATCTGCTTCATGGCTTGATACCGATGACGCAGGATTGCGATGGTTACTGGAACGCGATTATAAAATCGACAGCGCCCCGAAGGTGCGAGATGCCGTAGACCTTGCCATTGACAGCAATAAAATTCACCCTGTCCGTGATTATCTACGCTCCCTTGAGTGGGACGGTCAACCGCGTGCGGAAATGCTGTTCATTGACTACCTCGGTGCAGAGGATTCCAGATATACCCGCGCCGTTACACGGAAGGCCCTTATTGGCGCTGTGGCACGAATCCTCCGCCCCGGCTGCAAGCATGACCACATGCTCGTTCTTGTTGGACCGCAGGGGTGCCGTAAATCCACCACTTTGGCAAAACTCGGTAAACAGTGGTTTTCTGATTCGCTCTATACCATGACCGGCAAGGACGCTTACGAGCAGTTACAAGGAAACTGGATTATAGAGCTTGCGGAAATGGCGGCAACCCGCAAAGCTGAAATTGAACAAATTAAGCAGTTCGTTTCAAAACAGGAAGATACATACCGTGCGGCCTATGCTCGACGGACGCAATCACACCCTCGGCAATGTGCGTTCTTCGGTACAACAAATGACGATGAGTTCTTACGAGACCCCACAGGCGCCCGTCGTTTCTGGCCCGTAACCGTTACGAAAGCGGGTTGCGTTAATGGGGACAAGCTGACACCCGAAATCGTGGACCAAATCTGGGCTGAGGTCGTTACCTATTATGACAACGGGGAAACATGGTATCTCGACAACGAGGTTGAAGAAATCGCCAGAAAGGTTCAGTCGGAGCATACGGAGACAAACGGCAAACTTGGTCTGATTGAGAACTTTATTGAAACGCTACTGCCTGCTGGTTGGGATACTTGGGACCTTGACAGGCGGCTTATGTTCTGGAGCGGCGGATTTGGTCCAGAGCAGAAAGGCACAATGCGTCGGACCCGCGTATGTGCGCTTGAAATCTGGCAGGAGCTTTTCAAAGGCGACCCGAAAAACTACACCACACAGCACGCAAGAGAGATTACCGGACTGCTGAAAAGTCTCCCCGAATGGAGTATGACAACAGCTACAAATTGCGGCGCTCTTTACGGCAGACAGCGCGGATTTATAAGGAAAGAGAGGTAACACCATGAGAATCGACAGAATTAAACTGATTGTCCTAATGGCCGAGCGTGATATGACGATTGGCCGCTTGGCGGAGTTGAGCCGACTTTCGGTCTCCACAATCTGCCAAGTTAAGGCAGGAAAGTCCTGCACACCGAAAACAGGTGCGGCAATCGCCGCAGCCTTGGGCGTTCCAGCAGGCGAAATTGAATCGAGGTGAGGGAATGTCCGATGTTGTTCGTGTGGACGAGGTAATGACCCGCCTCGACTGTTCAATGGGGAAAGCCTATAAAATCATCAAGACACTCAATGACGAGTTAAAACGAAAAGGCTATATCACGGTAGCCGGTCGTGTTCCCCGCTCCTACTTTGAGCAAAAGTGTCTGTTGGAAAGGAAGTGAGAAAATGCAGCGAGTAACCTACTATGACAGTACACTAAAGCAATATGTTTTGGTTGGAAATGAACACGATACGCTAACTGCGCTCGGCAAGTTAGAGGATTCCCTTGAAAAACTGGAACCCAAAACCTTTGGGGAGTTTATGACAAGATTTCGGCAGCGGCGCGGTGTATCTCAAACGTCATTTGCGGCAGCTCTCCATATCAGCCGTGATACTGTTAAAGCGATTGAAGCAGACAAAAATACTCCGTCTTATGAAACCCTGCTTGCGATTACAGATGTGTATAATATTCCCCTTGATACTTTGCGGTTTGCTTTTCGGCGTTATGCCTTCCACCTCAAAGACGAGGCAATCGACTACATGATAGACCGGCAGGACAGCCAGCTTATTGAACCGACTATGTACCGCAATATTGGCGCACTGCTGCAATGTGAACGCCGGTTTATATCAAAATCCCGCAAGCAGCTATCTGATATGAGCGGAATCTCCACTCCCATGATTGCTAAATATGAATCCGGCGAGGTTGATATTGCATGGCCGGTATTGCGGCAATTCGGTATGTGCGTGGATTCTGAGCGTTTACTGGAAGTATGCCAAAAGCTGAAAAATCGTGCAGAAAGAAGGAGAATGATGATATGACCGTTCGAGAAATATATAGACTCCGCCATCAAAAGGCGGTCGGATTCAATAGAGCACGTAGCCGTGTAATTGAGCAGCTTGTAGCACAGCGCGGCGAATGTACTGATACCGCAATCTTTGCGGCACTCCGTGACGAACTGGCTCGCATTACAGCAGATGAAGCACAGATGAACGCTGAAATGAACACATTACTGCGTGCGTCTTTGGCTGATATGGGAATTGACACGCAGTTTGCCGAAGGAGTATTTCTCCACCCGAAGGCGCGCATTTATGATTGTTGTGAGGGTATCGGGTGGTTTGTATCAAAAAGTCTTGATTCTCCGCAAGAGGTCAAAGCACAACAGAATGTTTTAAGAAAGGCAGGTATTGAAAATGACATTTGAAGAACTGAGGGCTGAGGCACAGAAGGCTTATAAGGAAGTTCTGGCGGCTGACGAGGAGCGGAAAAACGATAAAACGATTGCTCGTTTGTCCGAACTTTATGTTGAATCCTATGTCAACGAAAAGCGACGTGAGCGTGACGCTGCTTTTAGGGAATATGTAATTTCCCGCGTAGAGGAACTTAGAGAACTCGTTTCCTCAGTGATTACCGAAAAGCGAAATGGGCTTGACAAAATGCTTTCTACTCCACCGACGAGTGAACAGCTTAGTTTGCTGACTGCGCTTCAGGTGAGGGGCGAGGATATTAGCGAGGGAGAATTACGCAACCTCGCCGACCAATTCATGCCAAATTACCAAGCGGTAAAAGCCTTGCAGACTATCAGCAAGAAAAATGGTGTGCATTTTGCCTTACCTGAAAAATGCGATTACGAAGCATTGCAGGCAGCACTCAACTGGACAGAGAATTACCTGTCGGAGCGGCTTTGCGGTTTGCGTAATTTTACCGCGCCGCGAAATCTGCATGCCTTTGACCGTTTGTTTTTCGGTGAGGGCTGGCGTGACCCTCACTATGATTCCCATGCGGTCAATCTATTTGATTAAATACCATGATAACAGAAAAAGAAGCCCGCAATATGCTCAATAGCTACAAATTACTCTCCTTGAGGGCAGACCTGCGGTATGAGAAAATCAGTTTTTATAAAAAGTACAATGCGGCGGGCGAGTATTGCGAGGTACTCGCCCGCCAAGCAAAAGAATTACTTGCTGCGCGAGATAACATCAACGCGGTGGTTGATTCTCTTGCCGAGCCATATAGGACTGTCCTGTACTTGCGTTTCATTGAGGGGCATACCGTTGAGAAAACGGCAGAAATAATGTTTTACTCCTATCGTTGGTTAATGAGATTGCAAGCTACGGCAATTCAAGAGTTCAGAAAGGCGGTGAACAAATGACCGAGAAACAGGAACGATTTATTGACGAATACATCATAGACTTCAACGCTACACGGGCGGCTATTGCTGCGGGGTATTCCTCAAAACGTGCGAATTCGCAGGGGGTTCACCTGCTCTCTATTCCTGAGATTCAGGCAGAAGTAAGGCGGCGCAAGGCGGAAATCTCTGCGGGACTACGAATTTCCGCCGAACGAGTACTGTGGGAAATGGCGGCACTTGGATTTTCCAACATTTTTGATTATGTTGAAGTCATAGACGGGGAACTTCGCCTAAAAGAACTTCCACCCGAAAAGCAAGGTGCCGTTTCCAGTATCAAGATTACAAAGAACGGCACGGAAGTCAAGCTACACGATAAATTGAAAGCGTTGGAATTCCTCGCCAAATATACAGGGCTAACAGACCATAAAGCAAATACAGAGACGCAAAATAATCTTTTTGAAATGATTGACGCTTGTGGTAAAAGCGCAAATTTTGATGATATTCCAGAACTCAATGGAGATTGGCAACCATAAACAAGCCTACGGTCTCCCACATCAAGTTTTCTTTCTTTTGGAGTATAAACCTACTCTGTAAAAACGGAGCTGATATAGGACGCCGTAGGTACTCCAAATTCAGGGGCTCGCGAATCTTACTATTTGCGATAATATAGATAAAAAGGCAAAACAGGAGGCAAATGTTATGCCAGTATATAAGGACAAGGACCGCGGAACGTGGTATTGCTGTTTCTACTATACCGATTGGCAAGGGGAACAGCAGCGTAAAACAAAGAGAGGTTTTACTAAACAGAAAGACGCCAAAGAATGGGAACGCGCTTTTCTTGACAAATTGCAGGAAAATCCGCAAATGACAATGGCAAGCCTAATTTCTCTGTATAATACAGATATGGCAAGCCGACTCAGGGTGTCAACCATGAACAACAAGGAGCACCTAATAAGGACAAAGATTTTGCCTTATTTCGGCAAAATGAAAATCAGCGACATTAAAGCAACAACGGTTCGACAATGGCAAAATCAGCTCATGGGTGACGAGTACGCCGAAACATACCTAAAAGCAATCAATAATCAGCTTTGCGCGATTTTTAACTACGCCGTTAAGTATTATGGTCTAAAAGAAAATCCTTGTCATAAGGCGGGAAGCATAGGACGCAAGAACGCAAAGGAAATGCAGTTTTGGACAAAAGACGAATACATTAGATTTGCCGCAGCAATCGAGGACAAACCACAAATGCACTCAGCGTTTCAAGTCCTTTACTGGTGCGGCATACGGGAAGGCGAACTCTTAGCCTTGACCAAAGATGATATTGACTTTGAGGGAAACACCATAACTATCAATAAATCCTATCAGCGAATTGGCAAGAAAGATATTATTACGGAGCCCAAAACTCCGAAAAGCAATCGGATTATCGCTTTGCCGAATTTTCTTTGCGAAGAACTTAAAGAGTATATCTCACACATCTATGATAATGGGCGCATTTTCCCATTAACCAAGCATGCCCTATACAGGGAAATGATTCGAGGTAGCAGCCAGAGCGGAGTTAAAAAGATTAGAGTGCATGACCTCAGACATAGCCACGCCTCATTACTTATCGAACTCGGCTTTTCGCCACTCTTGATAGCCGAACGACTCGGCCATGAGAACATAGAAACGACCCTCAATACCTACTCCCATCTATACCCGCACAAGCAAGGAGAACTTGCTCAAACGCTGGACTCCCTGCTAAAAACCTGATTTCAGCGTCATAACAGCATCGCGGCTATCATTAAAAGAGCCCGAAAGCCTTGCAAACAAAGACTTTCGGGCTTTCTTCCATTTATTCCCACTCAATCGTCGCGGGAGGCTTAGACGTGATATCGTAGACAATGCGGTTGACGCCGGGGACTTCATTGATAATGCGGTTCGACGCTTTTCCCAGCAGCTCATAGGGCAGGCGGGCCCAATCCGCTGTCATAAAATCCGTAGTGGTCACAGCGCGCAGCGCCACAGTCACGCCATAGGTGCGTCCGTCTCCCATCACGCCTACGCTGCGGTTGGCTGTAAGCACCGCAAAATACTGATCGACGCTGCGTTCCAGCCCTGCATTTACAATCTCCTCCCGAAAGATGGCATCGGCCTCTTTCAATGTGTCCAGCTTTTCCTCTGTGATCTCCCCCATGATGCGCACAGCGAGACCGGGCCCAGGGAAAGGCTGACGCCATACCAGATTTTCCGGAATCCCCAGCTCAATGCCCGCACGCCGTACCTCATCCTTAAACAGATCCCGCAAGGGCTCCACCAGGCCTTCAAAGCCGATATCTTCCGGCAAGCCGCCCACATTGTGATGACTTTTAATGACAGCCGCCTCTCCTGTGCCGCTTTCCACCACATCAGGATAGATGGTTCCCTGACACAGGAGCTCCACCTTCCCCAGCTTTTGGGACTCCTCCTCAAAAACCCGGATGAATTCTTCGCCGATAATCTTCCGTTTCTCCTCCGGCTCCTCCGCCCCCTTCAATTTCTGAAGAAAGCGTTCTCTGGCATCGACCCGGATAATATTCATATCAAATTCCCTTCGGAATACCTGCTCTACCAGGTTCCCCTCACCTTTACGCAGCAATCCGTGATCCACAAAAATACAGGTGAGATTTTTTCCGATCGCACGGTGCACCAACATGGCGGCCACAGAGGAATCCACGCCGCCGGATAAGCCGCAAAGCACCTTTTTACCCCCGATCCGTTCCTTTAAAGCGCTGATGGTTTCCTCCACAAAGGAGGCCATTTTCCAATCGCCCCTACAGCCGCATATCTCATACAGAAAGTTCCGGAATATCTGATTTCCATATTCCGTGTGCTCCACCTCAGGATGAAACTGTACTGCATACAATTTTTTCCCAGGATATTCCATGGCCGCCACAGGACAATGAGCACTCTGTGCGCAAATAGAAAAGCCCTCCGGCAATCCGGAAATATAATCGTTATGACTCATCCAGCAGACACTTTCCGGCACATCTCGGAACAACAGGGAATCCTCAGAAAAAGAGGTGAGGGTTTTGCCGAATTCATGAACCGGGCTTGCTTCCACCCTGCCGCCCAACAGATGAGCCATAGCCTGCGCGCCGTAGCAAATACCCAACACGGGAATTCCCAATTCAAATACAGACTTTGAACACAGCGGAGCGTCCGGCGCATAGGCGCTGTTTGGTCCGCCTGTGAAAAGGATTCCCTTATACTCCCGAAGCTGCTCCGGGTCTGTTCTGAAGGATTTAATCTCGCAGTAAACATTCAAATCCCGCATCCGTCGAGCGATTAATTGGGCATACTGCCCGCCGAAATCCAGAACCACTACAGATTCATGGCGAGAGGCATTTTCCATTGTTTTACCATCTTCCTTTCTCCGGTCCACGCTGTTATACGGTATCCCGCACAGAGACTGCGGGCCCTCTATCTCCTGCTATTTCTGCTTTGGAGTAACCGCTGAATTAATTACGCCTAACGGCTCGGCACTTACTTTAAGAAAACATACATAATTCGTCTTTATCTCTTGGTAAGATGAGAATTATCTTACCACACATGGCCTGATTCTTCAATACTTGGCAAAAGCTTCCCCAATCTGCACGAAAATATGCTTGACAACACCCTATCCCTTAATATATACTCGATATATGTACTGAGTATATATTAAGGGATAGGGTGTTTCTTAAAATGAGTGTCAAACATATTTTTTTAGCTCTGCTCACAGAGGGAGATCTCCACGGATACGAGCTTAAGCAGCATTATGACCAGCTGCTGCTCCATGAAACCCAGCTCAATTTTGGACAAGTTTATTCGACCCTGTTAAGATTGGAGAGAGACCGCCTCATCTCCCTGAGGGAAAATGGGGGTGCAGACAAAAAGATCTATGCTATTACGGAATTGGGACGGCGGGAACTGTACCACTGGCTGATGGAACCGGGAAAGGAAAGTATGGTTCTTTATGACGAGCTCTCCTTTAAGTTAGCGGCCATGCAGGTACTGAGTTCGGAAGGTTTTCTCCAGATGATTGCTGAATACAAAAAGCTGCTGATCTCACAAATGCAAAGGCTGACCAAAAAAAAGCTGGAAACGCCCAAGGAACAGTTGGGACCGTACCTGCTGTTGGAACGCAGTATTTTGAAGCTGGAGGCTGATATCCGTTGGGCAGATCGATGCCTGGAGCTGCTGCAGAGAGGGGATGAGACTTGATATGCTGGAATTAAAGCAAGTAAAAAAGACCTATCAAAGTAATCTTGGCAAGGTAGAGGCTCTCCGGGATATTTCTTTGAAGATTCAAGATGGAGAATTTATAGCGGTCATGGGAAAATCAGGCTGTGGAAAAAGCACCCTCCTGAACGTGATCGGCTGCATGGATACCTATGACGGTGGAGAATACCGGATTGAAGGTAAAAGTGCTGAAGCTTTAAACCGGAAAAGCCGGGCTCTTCTGCGTCGGGAAAAATTCGGTTTCATCTTTCAGGCCTTTTATCTGCTGCCGGAATGCAGTGTGTTTCGAAATGTAGCTCTGCCGCTGAAATATCGGAAGGTTTCCAGAAAGCAGCATCGGGATATCGTTATGCCATTGCTGGAAGGGCTGGGAATTGCTGAACTGGAGAAACGTATGCCCCATGAGCTATCCGGCGGCGAACAGCAGCGGGTAGCTATAGCCCGCAGCCTCGTAAATGATCCAAAAATCCTTTTGGCAGACGAGCCTACCGGAAACCTGGATAACGAAAACAGCGAGGCTGTGATCGAGTTGCTGGCCAGGGTACGTGAAACGCTCCATAAAACTTTGATTCTCGTCACACACGATGTCAAGATCGCCTCCTACGCCGACCGCATCGTAGAAATGCGCGACGGACAAATTCTTTGAGGTGGAGCTATGCTGAAAAAAACATATCGTGCCTTTTTGGTTCTCGGAATGGCGGTGGGCGTGGTTGCCGGAATCTTCTTCCTCTGCAGCGTGCAGCGCCAAATAGCGGACAACGCCGAAACGGCGGAAATCCGGCGCAAAAACGAGCAAAACGCCAAAATTTATCTTTCCCCCAAAGAGGTGAAAAAAAACACATTGTTCGCTCTGCACACCATGCTGCCGAAGGAATTTGAGGCAGCGGACGGACTGATTCCTGAAGGCTGGCAGTCTGCGCCGGTAGCCGAATCCACCGGTACGCCCCCTGCCGTCACCGCCAATCACACCACGATCCCCGATGTTTCCGTACTCTACTCCACCCCGGATTTCTTTGCGGTGAAGGGGATGGAGCCGCCGGAGGGAGACTGGGAAACAGGTCCCGATACCTGCGCTGCCAGCACCGCTTTTTTGGAAACCTATGGGCTGCATCTGGAGGCTTCCCCCGTGGTGGAGGTTGACGGCCGCAGACTGCGGATCACCTCCGCTTTTGAAGCGGCGGCGTTGGAAAGCCCTCTTGATTCCCTGCTGACTCCGCAGAGTACAGCCCTGCTATTACTCCTTCCCTATGAACCGGCCTTGCAGCGTCAGGAACTCCATGTCGCGTATATCGACATCAGAAAGCCCGACGGGCTTTCTATAGAGGATTTTGAAAGCCGGCTTTCCCGGCTGCAGGAACGGCTCAACGCTCAATTTTCCACCGCAGACACCGTGTTTCACGCGGAGACCGATGCAGATATCTACGAGAGTAGCCGCGTTCCCTCCGGCGACGCGATGATCTTTTCGGGAATTTTTCTTTTGGCCTTTCTGGGAGAGTTTTTAGCCGGAGTCAACATGATGAGCCTTGCCAGCGCAGGAATTCTGGAGAGCAAACAAAAAATTGGCCTGAAGCTTGCGGTAGGCGCTTCCTACAGCGCCGTGTTTCGGGAATTCCTGGGCGAGCTTACTCTGATCTGCGCCAAAGGCCTGCTGTTAGGCGCAGCGGTCTCGGCCGTGCTTGTCTATTCCATCAACAATTATATGGGCAGCTTTCTTTTCTTGTTCAACAGCACCACCATTTTCCTGGCGGCCGCAGTGATCTTTTGCGCCTGTTTTGCGGCCGCCTATTTCCCCTTCCGCTATATTTTGAAACAGCAGCCTGCTTATCTGCTGCGACAGGAGTGATTTTATGAAAGTCGGTAAAACAGCTTATCTGCACTATTTTTTGACCGCCCTGGTGTTGGGGCTGGCTCTCTCCATCAACGGCGGGGCCCAGGGCTGGGCAGGTGGAGCCGTCCTGCTCCTGTTAGACCTGTTCGGCGGAGGCGTTATCATCGTCTGCGCGCTGGGCCTGCTGGGAAATCTGCTGACCGCCGTGCAGCGCAACCGCTGCAGTATCGGCGTGCATATGGCGGTCGGCGCGGACACCGGGGACATTTACCGGCTGGTGCTTTTCGACGCCGTTCTGAAGCACGCCGTCCTTCCCGTACTGCTGGGCAGCATCGGCTCCCAGCTGCTGATATTCTCCGGGGCCTTTCGGCTCCTTGGTCTGCCCTTTCCCTTGCCGTGCGGTCCCTCCTATGCCATTCTCTGTACGCTGGCTGCCCTAATCTTTTTGGTCCTCTGCGCACTGTATCCGGCAGCGGCGGCGGCAAGAATTCAACCGGTGGAAGTGCTGAAAGGAGACTAGTATGAAGCTGCAGAATAGGCACTTAAAAATCCGTCCGTATCTGCTGTATGGTTTCGCAGCGCTGGTCCTGCTTGTTTTCCTGGGGAAAAACACCGCCGCCTACGAGGCTCACCTGACGGACGTGCGCAACTCCGCGGGCCCGCCCCTGCCGGTGGGAGCGGAAGTGCCGGAATTCTCAATGGAGGATTCCGACGGCGCAATTTTGGAAAGCTCCCAGCTGCCTGAAACCAGCACGCTGGTTCTTGCAATCGTTGGCTGCCCTTATGCCCAGGCGGCATTATCCGACCTCAACGCAAAAGAAGGTGTCGAAAATGTTTACGCCGTTTATATTGGAGTGGGCAGCAAAGAGGACCAAGAAAAATTTGAGGAGTTTACCCGGAACTATGAAAATCTTCATATCATGCTGGATCATAAAAACTCTGTGAAATGGAGCTTCCGAACGGATAGCTACCCCACGACCTTCACCCTGAAAGGCGGAAAAATCGTTCAAAAGGAAGTGGGATATCTCGGCGGCGTCACAGCTGTCGAGGACGGCGGAGAAAAAGACGAGATGAGGAATCCTTAGTTCTGTCCCTGTTCCTGTCACCAAAACTGTCACATGGATCATCGCGTTTCCGGCTAAGCGGGGAGTAAACCAGTGCACCATGATGGCCAGGTCTGTATTCGGCAAAGCCCCCGCCCTGTTTTCCAATCAAACAGGGCGGGGGCTTCCGTTTTGATTCACGGTTTCGAATCCCGGGTCGTTATTCTACAGTGACCGACTTTGCCAGATTCCTGGGCTTATCGATATCACAGCCCTTCATAGAGGCCACATAATAGGCGAACAGCTGCAGGGGGATGATGGACAGGGACGGCAGCATAAAATCAGATATTTTCGGGACGCAGAAGGAATAATCCGCCTCCTGAGAGACTGCCTCCTTTTTCTGCTGAGTGGTGATTCCCAGCACGACCGCCCCTCTGGCCTTCACCTCTTTTACATTCGACATCATCTTATCAAAGAGTTTATCATAGGTACAGATGGCAATGACCAATGTCCCGTCTTCAATTAATGAAATGGGACCATGCTTGAGCTCTCCCGCCGTATAGGCCTCAGAGTGGATATAGGAAATTTCCTTGAGCTTCAGGGAGGCCTCCAGGGATGCCGCGTAATCCACATTCCTGCCGATAAAATACATATCTTTGGCATTGAAATATTTGGATGCAAAATACTGAATGGTCTCCTTATCCGTAAGACATGCCGCCACAAACTCCGGCAGGCGCTGAAGCTCTTCAATATACGCCTGAAGCTCCTGTTCTGAAATGTTGTGCAGCTGCTCAGCCATGTAAAGAACTATCATATAGATCACCGCAAGCTGCGTGCTGTATGCCTTTGTGGAGGCCACTGCAATTTCCGGCCCCGCCCAGGTATAGAGCACATCGTCCGATTCATTGGCGATGGTACTGCCCACCACATTGACGATGGAGAGCACGCGGGCGCCCCGCTTTTTTGACTCCCGCAGCGCCGCTAGGGTATCCGCCGTTTCGCCAGACTGGCTGATGATAATCACCAGCGTTCTGTCATTGATAATGGGGCTGCGATAGCGGAATTCAGAGGCCACATCCACCTCCATCGGGATTTTCAGCAGCTTCTCAAAGGCATATTTTGCCACTACTCCTACATGATAGGCTGTACCGCAGGCTACAATGAACACCTTATCAATATTCCGGATTTGCTCCGCCGTCAGCTCAATATCGTCCAGCACGATATGTCCGTCCCGGATTCTGGGGGAGATCGTCTTTCGCAGCGCCTCCGGCTGTTCGCAGATTTCCTTCATCATAAAGTGCTCGTAGCCGCCCTTTTCCGCTGCAGAAATATCCCATTCAATGTGCTCTGACTGCTTCTCAATCCTTTCCCGGTCCGAGTTCCAAAACTCGATAGAATTCCTGGTCAGCACGGCAATTTCCTGGTCCTTCAGGCGGTAAATATCTCTGGTTTTAGAGAGAATAGCCGGAATATCGGAGGCTATAAAATTTTCTCCCCTGCCCACGCCCACAATTAAAGGGCTGTCCTTGCGCACAGCGAAAATCTTTTCCGGACAATCTGCACAGATGATGCCCAAAGCATAGCTGCCTTCCACTCTGTCTATCACCTTTTGAATGGCGGCAAGCACATCGTCATGATAATAATATTCCAGCATCTGCGCTACCACTTCAGTATCCGTATCCGAAACGAATTCCACACCCCGGCGCAGAAGATGATTCTTCAGCTCCAGGTAATTTTCGATAATACCGTTATGAACCACAGCAAATTTTCCGCCGTCGCTCACCTGCGGATGGGAATTCACGTCTGACGGAGCGCCGTGAGTGGCCCATCTGGTATGACCGATCCCCACACTGCCGGGCAGCTTAGCGCCGCCTTCCAAAATCCCTTCTAAAACGCTGAGACGTCCCTTGGACTTCACCACATGCAGGCCGGTCTCGTTATACACAGCCACACCGGCTGAATCATACCCTCTGTACTCCAGCCTCTGCAAGCCGTGAAGAAGAAACGGGGCGGCCTCCTCCATTCCGATATATCCTACAATTCCACACATAGCAACTTCGCTCTCCTTTCTTTCCGGGAACACTACCTCTCGCCGTCCCGGCAGCCAATATTCCGCTTTCCTTCCCAAATCAACAACTCTTCCCGCCGATCACTTCCGGTAGATGATATCCTCCCGGGCGGGGCCGTTCGACACTATGGTAATCGGCACTCCCAGATGCTTTTCCGCGAATTCCACGTAGTTTTTCGCGTCCGCCGGCAGTTCCTCATAGTTCTTGATACCGCCGATATCGCACTTCCAGCCGGGCAGGACCTCCAAAATGGGCTTGCAGCGCTTAAGCTGGGCGGTGGGCGGGAAGGTATCGATCCGTTTACCATCCAACTCATAGGCTACGCAAACCGGGATCTCATCCAGATATCCCAAAGCGTCCAACACAGTAAAAGCTACATCTGTAGCCCCCTGTACCATACAGCCATACCTCGCCGCCACCAGGTCCAACCAGCCCATCCTTCTGGGCCGGCCTGTAGTAGCGCCGTACTCGCCGCCGTCACCGCCCCGTTTGCGCAGCTCCTCCGCTTCCTCTCCAAAAATTTCAGAGACAAATTCTCCCGCGCCCACGGCGCTGGAATAGGCTTTCACCACCGTGATGATCTGCTGGATGGCATAGGGCGGAATTCCGCCGGCTCCCACTGCTCCGTAGCCAGCAAGAGGAGAGGAAGAGGTGACCATCGGATAAATTCCCAGGTCCGGATCCTTCAAAGACCCCAGCTGTCCCTCCAACAGAATGGTCTTTCCCTTCCTGACCGCGTCATACAGAAGTGTGGCGGTATCCGTTACATAGGGCGCAAGCTGCTCCCGATACTCCATAAGTTTGGCATAAATTTCATTCCGGTCCAGCGGCTCTCTGTGATAAAGCTCGGTATACAGCACATTCTTCAGGCCGGTTACATGGTCGATACGCTCCATGAGAGCATCTTTGGCATCAAACAGATCGCTGACCTGAAACCCGATTTTCGCATATTTGTCCGAATAGAAGGGCGCTATCCCCGACTTTGTGGAACCAAAGGATTTTGCCGCAAGCCGGGCTTCTTCCAAACCGTCCTGCTCCTTATGATAGGGCATGACCACCTGGCAGCGGTCAGAAACCAGAAGCCTCGGCCGGGGGACGCCGCGCTCCAAGAGCGTGCTGAGTTCGTTTGTAAAATTCTCTACCGAAAGGGCTACGCCGTTGCCAATCACATTTATTATATTCTGACGGAATACACCGCTGGGCAGCTGGTGCAGGGCAAATTTTCCGTACTCATTGATAATAGTATGCCCGGCATTGCTTCCTCCCTGAAAACGTACCACCAGGTCAGAATTCTCCGCCAGCACGTCCGTGATCTTTCCCTTTCCTTCGTCGCCCCAGCAGGCGCCTACAATTGCTTTCACCATGATGATTTATCCTTTCTTTTGTCCGCCCAATAACCGTAAAAATGGCCGGATATTTCTATCCTTTCAGGAATGTAACCTGATTTTTCCGTTTTCATTTCCCGCCCAGTTCCAGCCGGTACACGCCGGCCTGTGTCAATAAATATGAATGGGAATGCGGGTAAAGAAGCTGCCACTGAATTTTTCGATCCGGCTGCTGCTTGTTCAGACATTGATCTCCGCGCTTTCCTCCCCGACAAAGCTGTATTTTTCCAGTATCGGTGCGACTGAATCCCGCAGAAAATCCTCTGTCTGTACAGGGGCCCGTCCCACATATTTTTCAGGTTTTACAATCTCGTTTAATTCTTCCAACGTCACGCCAAAAATGGGGTCATCTGCGATCCTGGCCAGCAGGTCATTTTCTCCGCCCTGTTCCTTCACCACCCTGGCTGCTTCCATGGAGTGTAAGCGGATATGTTCGTGCAGTTCCTGACGGTTGGCTCCGCGTTTTGCTGCATCCATCATAATATTTTCTGTTGCCATAAAGGGTAATTCCCGAAGTAGATGTTGCCCAATCACCTTCGGGTAAACCACCAGCCCATCCGCCACATTGGCATATAGGTTTAGGATACCGTCCACTGCAAGGAATGCCTCCGGTATGCTGATGCGCTTGTTGGCAGAATCGTCAAGGGTTCGCTCAAACCACTGGGAGGACATCGTCATAGCCGGATTAACCGCATCGGCGATGACATAACGGGCCAGCGAAGCGATGCGTTCGCTGCGCATCGGATTACGCTTATAGGCCATGGCACTGGATCCGATCTGGTTTTTCTCAAAGGGCTCCTCCACCTCTTTCAGGTGCTGCAGCAGGCGGATATCGTTGGAAAACTTGGCCGCACTCTGCGCAATACCGGAAAGCAGAGACAATATCTGACTGTCAAGCTTTCTGGAATAAGTCTGCCCTGAAACAGCAAAACATTGCGTGTAGCCCAGCTTTTCCGCAATCTTTCGGTCCAACTCACGGCACTTTTCCTGATCACCCTCAAACAGCTCCAGAAAACTTGCCTGCGTGCCTGTAGTGCCTTTACACCCCAACAGCTTTGCCTTCGAGAGCTGATATTCCACATCTTCCAGATCCATGAGCAGATCCTGAATCCACAAGGTCGCACGCTTTCCTACCGTAGTGGGCTGAGCGGCCTGGAAATGAGTGAAAGCCAAAGTGGGCAATTCTTTATAGTCCTCTGCAAATTTAGCCAATACCCGGATAACGGCAACCAGCTTATCCCTCACCAGCCGCAGGGCTTCCGTCATCACGATAATGTCGGTATTATCCCCTACATAGCAGGAAGTTGCGCCCAGATGGATGATTCCCGCAGCTTTCGGGCACTGTTGTCCATAAGCATACACATGACTCATCACATCGTGGCGGACCTGCTTTTCCCGCTCCTCCGCCACTTCGTAGTTGATGTCCTCCGCATGAGCTTTCAGTTCCTCTACCTGTTCCCGGGTGACGGGCAGCCCCAGCTCCAGTTCCGTTTCCGCCAGGGCGATCCATAATTTCCTCCAAGTTTTGAATTTCATGTCCGGAGAAAACAAGTATTTCATTTTGCTGCCTGCATAACGGGCAGATAACGGAGAGTCGTATATGTTTCTTGTCATGTTGCTAACGATCCTTTCCCTGTAAATTTTGGAAAAAGCAGAAATTGGGCGCACACAGTACGCCCAATTGGTGCTGCTGAAGGAAGCGGGCGCCTTCCTCCCCCGCTCATTTCAGACCAAGCCTTCTCATCATCTCTGCATAAGCCTCTTCTACACCGCCCATATCTCGACGGAAACGGTCCTTATCCAGCTTTTCTCCCGTGGTTCCATCCCAAAAGCGGCAGGTATCCGGAGAAATTTCATCTGCCAAAATAATTTCGCCGTCAGAGGTCTTGCCGAATTCCAGCTTAAAATCAATCAGATCCACATCGACTGTTTTAAAAAAATCCACCATCAGTCGGTTAATGTTGAGGCTCATTTCCGCAATTTGATCCAATTCCTCCCGGGTAGCTAGTTCAACTGCCAAAATATGGTAGTCGTTTACCATAGGATCACCCAGCTCATCATTTTTGTAGCTGAACTCCAGCACCGGAGACTTCAGCCCGGTGCCTTCAGGCAGCCCCAGACGCTTCGACAGGCTGCCTGCTGCCTTATTGCGCACGATAACCTCCAGCGGAATAATGGATACCCTTTTGACGGCGGTCTCCCGTTCGTTGAGTTCTTCCACATAATGGGTGGGAATCCCCTGTTTTTCCAGCAGACGGAACATATAGTTGGACATCTGATTGTTTACAACGCCCTTTCCCACAATAGTGCCCTTCTTTAGACCATTAAAGGCAGTGGCATCATCTTTGTAGGACACAATGTACAGTCCTGGGTCATCGGTTCTGTATACCTTTTTGGCCTTTCCCTCATAAAGCAACTCTTTCTTCTGCATGATTTGAGAACCCTCCATTCACCGAAGCAACTCTTTGTGCCATATCTTCCATTTTCCAGCGAGCCCATCCATACCTCCAGGCCCAACACGCGTTTATTCTATTACACTGCCCTGCCCGCTGTCAATTACTTCAAAAAAAAAGATGCCTGCGGGTTTATGTGCATAGAATCCAGTGTTCCCGTTTTCTTTGCCCGATCTTTGTCTTTGAAAGAATTTTCCCCGGCGATAGAACCAGATTTTTTGTCAATAGTTCCAGAAAGAGAAAAGCACAGTGCTAGTATTTCAGTTAAAACGAATTTTCGAAAATTTTTCTTGTCATTTTCAGCCGCCCATGGTAAAATATATAGGTAATTTTGCAGGATTCAAACATTCAACTTGCAACTTGGAGGGAACCGATTATGTCTTATGTCAGCACGCAGCTTGAGCTTCTGAAGAAAAAGAATCCCAACGAACCGGAATTCATCCAGGCCGCCACTGAGGTGCTCACCTCCCTGGAGCCTGTGATCCAGGCCAATCCCCAATATGAGGAGAACGGTATTCTGGAGCGTATCACAGAGCCGGAACGCCAGATTATGTTCCGTGTTTCCTGGGTGGATGACCAGGGTAAAGTACAGGTCAACCGCGGCTATCGCGTTCAGTTCAACTCTGCCATTGGACCCTATAAGGGCGGTTTGCGGCTGCATCCCTCTGTTAATTTGGGCATTATCAAATTCCTGGGCTTTGAGCAGATTTTCAAAAATTCTCTCACCGGGTTACCCATTGGCGGCGGCAAGGGCGGCTCCGACTTCGACCCCAAGGGCAAATCCGACCGGGAAATCATGGCTTTCTGTCAGAGCTTCATGACGGAGCTCTACCGCCATATCGGTCCCGATACCGATGTGCCTGCAGGTGATATCGGTACGGGCGCCCGGGAAATCGGTTATATGTTCGGCCAGTATAAGCGCATTCGCACCGCTTTCGAGGGTGTGCTCACCGGCAAGGGTCTCACCTACGGCGGCTCCCTGGCCCGCACCCAGGCTACAGGGTACGGCCTGCTGTATTTTACAAACGCTATGCTTAGAAAGAATGGCATCGAACTCAAGGGCAAGACCGTGGTCATCTCCGGGGCAGGCAACGTGGCTATTTACGCCGCAGAAAAGGCCATGGAGTTGGGCGCAAAGGTGGTCACTATGTCCGATTCCACCGGCTGGGTGTACGATCCGGACGGCATTGATCTTGCTGCTATCAAGGAAATCAAGGAAGTCAAACGTGACCGTCTCACCGCTTACAAAGCATACCGTCCCAATTCGGAATATCATGAGGGCCGGGGCGTATGGAGCATTAAGTGCGACGTAGCCCTTCCCTGCGCCACCCAGAACGAATTGCTGGAGGAGGATGCAAAAGCTTTGGTGGCAAACGGCGTCATAGCCGTGGCAGAAGGCGCTAATATGCCCACCACCATTGAAGCGACTAAAATCCTGCAGGACGCCGGTGTGCTGTTCGCCCCCGGCAAAGCTGCCAATGCGGGCGGCGTGGCCACTTCCGCGCTGGAGATGAGCCAAAACAGCGAACGCCTCTCCTGGTCCTTCGAGGAAGTGGATGCCAAACTCAAGGGTATCATGGAAAACATCTTCAAAAATGCCGACGAAGCAGCGGAAAAGTATGGCCATGCAAAGAACTATGTTGTAGGCGCCAATATAGCAGGCTTCGTCAAGGTAGCCGACGCCATGCTCGCCCAGGGAGTTATCTGATATTAATCTCCCAGGCGGAGATATGAAACAACAGAAAACGGAGGCCCACGTCAACTGCAAAAAGGACTGAATAGCGTCTCTGTTCTTCTCCATCATTTTATAACCACCCGTTGGGCCTAACAAACAGAAAGACAGGCTTGCTAAAAGCAAGCCTGTCTTTCTGTTTGTTAGGCTTATTCAATGCCTTAAACCGTTAAAAAACTCCCGCAGCAACGCCTTGGCTTCCTCCTCCAGAAATCCCCGGTAAACCTCGGGACGATGACTGTATGGCAAAGTAAATAGATCTGCTGCAGTCCCACAGCAGCCTGCACGTTCATCTTCCGCGCCATATACCACTGTATCAATATGAGCATTGATCAACGCGCCTGTACACATAGGACACGGCTCCAGCGTCACATACAGCTCGCAACCAGTAAGCCTCCAGGAATGAAGCTTCCGGCAAGCCTGGGAAATTGCCAGCAGCTCTGCATGACAGAGGGCGTCAGCCTCCGCCTCGCGGCAGTTCCGGCCTTCACCCAGCAAATCTTCCCCCCGCACCACAACAGCGCCTACAGGAACCTCTCCCGCCGCAGCTGCTTCTCTCGCCAGCTCCAATGCACGAAGCATCCACTTCTTTTTTGGTAAAAAAGCAAGTTTTTCCATAGAGCTAAAAGAACAATGTCGCCGTATAGACTGCCATGATACTGAAAAGCACCCAGAACATAGCGGAACGCACGATGCAGGAAACACACTCTCCGACCCGCAGGGGCTGTACGGAATAACTTTCCTGACTGCCGGAAAAAAGCTCCTTCCGCTTGACAGTCAGCAATAGAACCAGAGCTACCAGCCCCAGAACAATCAATGCCCAGAAAACGATTTCCAACACCATGCCTCCCCTGTCTCCAAAGAAGTCAGCGTGACTGGAAAAAACTGCGTAACCGTTATTCAGCGCATGGATGAGAATAGTGAGCCAAAGATTCTTGGTCTTGGCATACAGAAAACCAAAGACCAGACCTGCAATCAGTGCAAACAGTACATTGGAAAAATCCAAATGGAGAAAACTGAAAACGAGTGCAGAGGCCACCACAGCAAAAGCCGTTCCATGTTTTTTCAGCCCGGAAAATAAAACTCCCCGGAAAGCAAACTCTTCCATAACAGGCACAACAATTGCTGTTGAAAAGAATTCCAAAGCAAACTCCTGCCAAGTGGTCACATTGGTCAGGGACCCGGCGGCTTCATAACCAAACATGCCAAAAAATCTCTGTACAGCCATCGCAGGATAATTTCCCAAGAAACAGATGGAGAGCCCCGCCAAAACACATAGCAGGCTGCTGACAAAACCTACCTTCTCAAACTTCAGATAGTCGCTGAGATCAGCATGAATGGCAAACAGATAGATTACAAAAGGCAGCGCAGTGGAAAGCGGTACCGCTACTGCTGACAGCCAGAGTTGAGCGGAACTGTCCAACAAAGCGTTGACGCCGCAGAGTACCATCAGTACTCCAAACAGAGCCCCCCAAAGCATGGCTAAGCCTGTCTGTCCCAGCACAACGAGTCCTAGGCGGTTCAGACTTCTGGTAGCCCCCTTCAACCGCGGATCCCTTCCTGCCTTTATGGCATAGCTGGGAGCCGGAGCATAGAGAGGAGCCGGATAAGCAGGCGGTACAGCATAAGAAGCCGGCATGGGTGCGGACGCCGCCTGATAGAAGGGCATGACCGGCGCAGCCTGAGAGTATCCCAGATAAGGCTGTACCGGGACGCTGCCCTGCGCCTGCTGCATAGGCTGAGCAGGGTATGGAACCGCTTGCGGAGCGGCCGGAGGTACCGGATATGAATATCCTGCCGGCGGCGTTTCAGACGCAGAATATCCGGCAATGGGCGGATAGGCCTGCGGTGCGGCCTGAGGCGGAGGTGGGACCTGTCCCGGCACGCTATAGGGAGGCTGGGTACCGTAATTCATCGGTTTCCTTCTTTCCTGAGTTTTCCGTCACATGATTTCGCAGAGCTTCTGGGAGAAGGCCACCGGATCCTCAATGGCAATTCCCTCAATAAGCAGTGCCTGGTCATAAAGGAGCTCTGCATAAGTTTTCAGCCTGTCTTTATCATGAGGATAAAGGGAACGGAGTTTTTCAAAGACAGGATGTTCAGCGTTAAGCTCCAGCACTCTTTGGGCCTTCACCTTTTCCTGGGCAGGCATAGCATTGAGCACTTTTTCCATCTCTGTGGAGATCATGCCGTCCGTGGAAATGCAGACCGGATGCTTTTTCAGCCTGCCGGAGATCTTCACGTCCTTTACCTTGCCCTCCAGCGATTCCTTCATGCAGGTAAGCAGCTCTTTATTGTCTTCCTCCAGTTGCTCTGAGGCCTTCTTTTCTTCCTCACTCTGAAGCTGCAAATCATCGGAAGAAATGTTGCGGAATTCCTTATCCTCATACTTCTCCAAAATTTTCAGGGCAAATTCATCCACATTGTCCGTCAGGCACAGCATCTCATAGCCTTTTTCCGCGATAGCGTCCGCCTGAGGAAGCTGAAGGATTCGCTCTGTGGTCTCTCCACAGCCGTAGTAGATGAACTTCTGGTCTTCCTTCATTCTGGAAACATATTCCTTTAAAGTAACCGGCTTTTTCTCAGTGGAAGAATAAAACAATACAAGGTCCTTCAATTCTTCCTTTTTGGCCCCATAATTGTCATACATGCCATATTTGAGCTGCAGGCCAAAACTCTTGAAAAATTCCTCATACTTTTCCCTGTCGTTCTGCAGCAGGACGGACAATTCAGAGGCTATTTTCTTTTCCAGCCTGCCCGCAATGAGCTTCAGTTGCCGGTCGTGCTGCAGCATTTCCCGGGAAATATTCAGAGAAAGATCCTGGGAATCCACCAAACCCTTGACGAAGCTGAAACAATCCGGCAGCAGGTCGGCACATTTTTCCATGATCATCACGCCGCTGGCATAGAGCTGCAGGCCCTTTTCATACTCCCGGGTATAGTAATCCATTGGGGCGGTCTTAGGAATGAACAGCAGCGCACTGTAGGTGGCGGCGCCTTCTGTAGATGTCCGGATTACCTTGACGGGATCCTGCCAATCATAAAACTTTTCCTTATAAAAGGCATTCAATTCCTCGTCGGACACCTCTGATCTGGATTTTTTCCAGATCGGCGTCATGCTATTGAGGGTTTCCACCTCAAAATAACTTTCATATTCCGGATCCTTGCCGTCTTTACCGGTTCCCTCCTTCAGCCTGCTTTTCTGCAGCTCCATCCGGATGGGATAGCGGATGTAATCGGAATATTTTTTGACCAGGGAGGTAATGCGGTACTGCTCCAGGAACTCACCGTACTGTTCATCCTCTGTATCCTCTTTCAGATGAAGCGTAATCACAGTTCCGCGGCTTTCTTTTCCGCTGGGACTGATCTGATAGCCGTCCAGTCCCTTTGATTCCCAGCACCAGGACTCTTCACTGCCATAGGCTCTGCTCTCCACTTTGACATCGTCCGCCACCATAAATGCCGAATAGAAGCCTACGCCAAACTGGCCGATGATGTCGATATCTTCCTTCTGTTCCTTTTCATTTTTAAACTGAAGAGATCCGCTTTTGGCGATGACACCCAGGTTGTTGTCCAGTTCTTCCTTGGACATGCCAATACCGTTATCTGTAATTGTAAGCGTGCGGGCTTCGCGGTCCACTGCCACTTCAATGGCAAAATCACTGCGGTCCAGTCCGGTATCGCCCATTTCGAGAGTCTGATAATAGAGCTTGTCAATGGCATCGCTGGCATTGGAAATCAACTCCCTCAGGAAAATCTCCTTATGGGTATAAATGGAATTGATCATCAGGTCCAGCAGTCGTTTTGATTCCGCTTTGAATTGTTTGAGCGCCATAAAATAATACTTCCTTTCTTCTCCTGCCTCCGAAAACAATGGCGGATTCACGGAACAGGGACATTTATTTGATAACCGGCAGAACTTGACCCGCCGGGATAAGGCTGGACTACCTCTTTCGTGCAGAGACCAACAGCATCATCGGACGGCGCAGTTCGTCCTTCATACCGGGCACATCCATCAACCGCTCCGGAGGCTGAGGCTCTGCTACACGCAGCAGTTCAAAGTTGTTTGTCAGCAGCGTGTCCAGATAGGTAGTCAGCGTCCGGTGATATTTAACTACTTCTTCGCCTAAAAAGCAGGCATGGCGTTCTCCTTCATAAAAATAGCGATCCACTGGGAAATGCAGAATTTCTCCGTTTTCATCCCGATACCAGTCCTGTGTGCCAAATGCAGTAAATACCGGATGCTCCACGGAAAACAGAAAATCCCCGCCGGGAGAGAGCCAGGCTTTCACCTGTTTTACCACCTTATCAAAAGAGGCAAGGTAGTGAAAAGCGAGGGAGCTCAACACCACATCGAAGCTCCCAGGTGGGAAATCCAGATCCTCAATGGGGCTGCACCGGTAAGTTACCTGAGGAAGCTGTGTCTTCCGCCGTGCAACCTGCAGCATTCTTTCTGAAATATCTACTCCCAATACAGAAGCGGCCCCGCTTTCAGCTGCATAAATACAGTGCCAGCCATAACCGCAGCCCAAATCCAGAACATGTTTTCCTGCAAAATCCGGCAGCATGGAGCGCAGCGTTTCCCATTCTCCCGCCCCAGCGAGTCCCTCCTGGGAACGGCTCATCTGACTATATTTTTCAAAAAACACAGGATCATCATATTTGTTTTCTTTCATAACCAATCTTCTTTCCTTTTAAACCCCAGAGAAATCCTTTTACTGCTTCCTGCCGAGTATCTCTTTTCCAGCTGGTTGTACTGCAGCAGAAAAAGTGCTATCCTGAATGCAAGCAGTATTTTAACAGAAAGGGTGTGCGTTTGACATGCTGTTTCTCGATACCTATCCAGAAATTCTCACCAGGTTTCCCGAAGGCCGGTTTTCCCTCTCCCTCTGGCGGGAGTATGCCGCCAACATAGCAGAGGAACTTCCTGATAAAATAGAACAGGATGTCTCCAGTTTTGATTTTCTTCAGATAGGGCTTCCCGTTGTACAGGCAGCCCTTCAACAGCAAGAAAAGCTTACACAAGCTCATGAATCTTTTCTTCTTGCTGTCCGCGGGCTTGAAGTCAACCTCGCACGACTTTTCCCTGACATGCCAGATGCCATCGTCCTTTTCTATCTGGGATTGTGCGATTCAGCCGGCTATGCCACCACACTGGCCGAAAAACCGGCCGTCCTGCTGGGTGTTGAAAAAATCATAGAGCTTGGCTGGTGCGATGAGAATGCCATGAAGGGCTTGCTCTATCATGAGCTGGGCCATCTCTGGCAATTAAGCCTGCGTTCTGTCCCAAGTCAGAACCTGCCGCAGGAACGCTGGCTATGGCAGCTCTATTCGGAGGGCGTCGCAATGGCTTTTGAGCAGGAGGTCTGCGGCAACCCCCTCACATTCCACCAAGATCAAAATGGCTGGCTGAATTGGTGCCTGCAGCAAGAATCCTGCCTGAAACGGGAATTTTACCGCCGGATACTGAAAAACGAAAGCGCCCAAGATTTTTTTGGAGACTGGAATAACTATCAGGGACACTCTGATGTGGGCTATTTTCTGGGAAGCCGGTTTATCCGTTTTCTCATGCGGGACCGCTCCCTGCGGGAAGCAGCCCTTCTCCCGCTGCCTTGTCTCTTGCCAGAGCTGGAAAATTGGGTCCAGTCTCCTACTTTTCCCTGAGCAAAATCCCGAATATTATTATTGTAATACAAGACCGCCCTCATTTCAAGGGCGGTCCATTTTTCTTTACAATTTCGAAATAAAGAGGTCAACTTTCATTCAGCCGCACAGGGGAAAACCCGTTATTTCAGTTCCACGATGGTCACGCCGCTCTCTCCCTCGCCATAAGTGCCCAGCCGAAAGCTCTTCACCTGGCCGCATTTGCGCAGATGTTGCTGAACTGCGGCCCGCAGTACACCGGTACCCTTGCCATGGATGATGGTCACCCGGGACAAATTCATTCGGGCGGCCCGGTCCAGAAAAGCGTCCACCTCCATCAGCCCTTCCTCCACGTTCTGGCCCCTAAGATCCAAATCAGTAGAAACCTCGGCGGAAACATTGGTTTTTGTCACGGTCCGTCCCTTCTGCTTCTGCTTTTGTTTTTCTCCCAGCAGCCTCAGGTTTGCAAGAGGTACCCTAGTCTTAATGATACCGGCCTGCACCAACGCCACACCGTCTTTCGGCGGTTCCAGCACTGTGGCGCTCTTATCGATATCAAAGATCAGCACATTGTCTCCAGGCACTAATTCCCGCGGAAGCTGATAGGAATCATTTCTGCGCTCCCTCACAGGGTCGGAAGCCTTTTCCAAATTTCTCATACCAGAACGCAGTCTGGCTTTCTGCTCAGCTGACAGTTCCTTATTTTTCTGCCGGCGCAATTCCTCCAGCTCATTTAATAGGGCGTCTGCCTGTTGACGGGTTTTTTGAACTATCTGTGCAGCCTCCTGCCGGGCACGCTCTATCTCCTGCCGGGCCTGGCGTTCCGCTTCCTCCCTGAGATGATCCGCTTCCTCGGCCTTCCGGTATGCTTCTCCGCTTTTCTCACGCAGCAGAGTAAGTTCATCCTCCATTTTCCGGCGGCTCTCTTCCAAGGTGCCGACTACCTGCTCAAACACACTGCCCTCCTGGGAAACCAATTCCCCGGCCCGGTCCACAATCCGTTCTTCCAGGCCAAGCCGCTTAGAAATGGCAAAAGCGTTGGATTTTCCCGGAACGCCGATTAACAGGCGGTATGTGGGGCGAAGCGTTGCCACATCGAATTCGCAGCTGCCGTTTTCCACACCTTTTGTCTGCAGAGCATATGCCTTGAGTTCCGCATAATGGGTAGTGCATGCCAGACGCGCTCCCTTCCTTCGCAGCTCTTCGATCACCGCCTCTGCCAATGCCGCGCCTTCAATGGGATCTGTCCCTGCCCCCAGCTCATCCAGTAAAACCAAACTGCTGCCGTCCGCTGCAGCCAAAATACGGATGATGTTAGTCATATGGGAAGAAAAGGTGGAGAGAGACTGCTCAATGCTCTGCTCGTCGCCGATATCTGCCAGGATATGACGAAACACAGAGACCTCGCTTCCCTCCTTGGCTGGAATCATCAGACCGCACATAGCCATCAAGTTCAAAAGGCCGATCGTTTTCAGTGCCACGGTCTTGCCGCCAGTGTTAGGTCCCGTGATGATCAGGCTGTCAAAATCCTTGCCCAAGGTAATATCGGTGGGCACCACCTTGTTTTTATCGATCAGCGGATGCCGGGCGCCGATGAGGGTAACCCTTCCCTGTTCATTGATCTGTGGTATTGTCGCTTTCATCCGGTATGCCAGATGCGCCTTTGCAAAAATCAGGTTCAACTCCACGGCATATTGGTAGCTCTCAATGGTGGAATCAGCGAAAGAGCCTGCCTCTGCGGAGAGTTCCAACAGGATACGCTGAATTTCCTCCTGCTCGTCCGACCTGAGTACCCGGATTTCGTTATTGGCCTCCACAACGCTCATCGGTTCGATGAAAACGGTGGCGCCGCTGGCGGAGGAATCATGCACCAGTCCGGGAATCTCTCCCCGAAACTCCGCCTTTACCGGTACCACATACCGCCCGCCGCGCTGTGTGACAATGCTTTCCTGCAGATGCTTTTGATGGGAAGCGGAATGAATCAGCTTGTCCAGCTGTTCCCGCACCCTGTTAGAAGCATTTCGAATTTTTCTGCGGATAGAAGCCAAGGCTGGGGACGCTGCATCGGCGACCTCTTCTTCATTCACAATGCAAGTGAAGATCTTGTCCTCCAGATATTTGTTCGGCGCCAAAATCTCAAAACGGCCGGAAAGAGCGTTTTTCATACCCTCGTTCTTGCTGTGCCATTGGGTAAGCGAACGGATTGCCCGCAGTGTTTCCGCCACATCCAAAAGTTCTCTCAGCCCCAGTCCGCCGCCTGCCTGGGCACGGCGCAGGGCATTGGTTACATTTTTCATTCCATAGAAAGATGGAGCCCCAAATTTAGCTGTAAGAACATAGGCGGCATCCGTCTCCTCCAGCAGCTGCTGCGCCTGAGTAGCCGTATGCACAGGCGCAATCAGCGCGGCCTTCTCTGCCGCATCGGCACAGGTTGTCTCCTGAGCCAGCATCTCCAATATTTTGTCGAGTTCCAAAGCTCGGTAATTCTTATCCATTGTCTTTCTGTATCTTCCTTTCTCAGGACTGCAAATACCGCAGAGTCCCTGTGTCACACATAGCACCAGCGCTGCCAGAAGGGCCCGCTTGACCCCAACACAAAAAGAAGCAGAGCCCTACACGCCGCCCCAAAGCCCGGACGCACTCCTCCTTGAAAAGTCAAAGGCAGGGATTGGACAGAATGCTCCCTTTCCTTTTTCTCCGTAAATAAAGCACAAATTCCCCGCGCCGGAGACAGTGCGTTTAAGATGCGGTTCATGTTCCCTGACCGTCTCCAAAACTGTTTTCTCCTGCAACCAATCATAGAATTGTTTGTATCTGGAATCTCAGAGCAGGCTGTTATAAAAATCCAATGTTTTGGGACGTTTTTGCAGGATATGCACCGCGTAGGCTTCTGCAGCCGTGACCAATTCCTTCTGTGCACCCGGTGTGATGGAAAAGGAAAAAACCTTTTCAAAATCCGAATAAATGATATGCCGCATCGCCGTGAGGGCGGCCCGGGACAACACGGCAAAGGGATCGCCCTTGGGAAGATAACATTTCTCACAGTAAATGGTTCCCCGGTTCACCTTAAAAAACATGCGGTCCGCCTCATAGACCCCGCACTCAGCACAACATACCAGATCGGGCATATAACCTGCAATAGACAGCATGCGCAGCTCTACGATAGGCTTGAGCAGCGCCTCAGGCTTTGTCCCCTCACAGAGGAAATGAAGGCCGTTCAGAACCAGCCGCAGATACTCTGCAGACTCTACCCCTTCCGGCACCAGCTCAAAAGCCAGCTCACAGAAATACTGTGCCAGCGAAAGCCTGACGATATCCTTCCGCAAACCGAAAAACACCTCGATGGGAAAGGCATCGTTAATTATGTATTTTTCCCGCCCCTTGTATAGGTTAAGGCGGGAATAGCAGAGCAGACCGGTAGCGGAATTCTTGCTGTCTTTCAGATTCTTCGCACGCCTCGCAAATGCGCGCACCACGCCCTCATCACGCGTTAAAACCGTTACCAACCGGTCGCTCTCGCCGATTGTCTGTTCCCTGATAATCAGGCCCTGCGTTTTTACCTGCACCTTGGTCCTCCTGGACCGGAACGGAATTTCTCATTTCCGTCCGGCTCCTGATCTGCGAATACCGGATGTAGTCCTCTATCTTGCCTGTGGAGCAGAAATGCTGCCAGGCTGTTTTTTCGTCCACAAACACGTGCGCGGCTCCTTTCCCACACAGTTTTGCCCGTGCGGCCAAGATTTTGAGAGTTTAGTGCTCAAAAAGCCCTCGGAGCAGCTTATTACAAACGGCGTCATCCCTGCTGCGGAAAAGAGGCAGTCTTTTCTTCCTCAATCCGCCGCTTCTTCTGTAAACTGCTCTTAAAGAAAAGTATTTGCAGACTGCTTACGTCTATGACAGGAAAATAATTGTCTGTTCGACATGAAGCGACAGACATTTCCGGATCCCTGTGTTTTTGCATAGAAAAATCCAACTGTCTTTACACAACGGAACCTGCCGGCCTATTTTGGCAGAGCTCTCTATAACTCGAAATCCTTCTCCGAAAAACCCAGACTTTGCAAGGTTTCCCGACGCTGACGCCAATCCTCCTTCACTTTCACCCAAAGCTGAAGGTTCACTTTGCAGCCGAAGAACCGTTCCAAATCTTCCCTGGCCGCTATGCCAATTTTTTTCAGCATGGCGCCGCCCTTGCCAATAATAATCCCTTTATGGTTGCTGCGTTCACAGAAGATGGTCACATCCAAATCCAAAATTCCATCCCTTTCCTTCATTCGCTCCGTAACGGCAGCGGTCCCATGAGGAATC
>OJKJ01000262.1_pt1 | contig 35307 bp, 31 predicted proteins | sample 1596491 | NCBI WGS metagenome assembly OJKJ01 (sample SAMEA4350160, study PRJEB24818) | metagenome | biome: human; feature: gut; material: faeces | place: Denmark | collected 2013-09 | reverse complement strand
GCACAGGATGCGGAAACTCTCGACTTTGTTTTAACCGAGGCTGCTACTGTGACATTAAGGCTGGATAAGACCAGCAGTAATGACCCGGTTGTCAGCTGGCTGGCAGTTGCGACACAGCCTGAGTTACTGGATATCAAGGGCATTCGTGTGGAAACACTTCCGGACAAGACGGACTACCTGGTTGGCGAGGAGCTGGATACGGCTGGTATGGTCGTAGTGGCAACTCTGAGCAATGCAACCAGAGTCGAACTGGACGAGGAGCAGTATACGGTGAGTGAACTCGATTCTTCAACACCTGGTAAAAAGGTTATTACCGTATCAGCAGCCGGAAAAGACGGAATTGTTTACGAGGACTCCTTTGAAGTCAGAGTAGCAGAAGAAGTAATCGAATACTATACAACAGAAATTAAAGTAACCAGCAAACCGAATAAGATGAAATACTATGTAGGAGAAGAGCTGGATTCTGCTGGAATGGTAGTGAAGGCATACCAGAAGGCCAGCCCGAGCGATGCCAGGAGAGAGATTGAGGTAAAGAATTATACAACAGTGTATGATTTCAGCAAAGCGGGTAAGGCCAATGTCGATGTTACTTATAGTGATATGGACGAGTTCGGTGAAATAACTGAATTCAAAGATACGTTTACGGTAATGGTAGCAGAAGAGCCGGCAGAGGACTCCTATTATACAACCGGCCTCCGTATTGACAGAAAGCCGAATAAGACTACTTATAAGATCGATGAGCCGTTTGATCCAGAGGGCATGAAGGTCATGCACCTCGAAAAGGCCAGCCCAAGCAATGCGGTGAGAGAGACAGAACTTTCTACCGATGAACTGGATTACAGGTATGATTTCTCCACACCTGGAAACAAGAAGGTGAAAGTAGTCTATACTGGTGTCGATAAGAACCAGGAAGAAAAAGAGTTTATTAAGACCATCGATGTTACGGTGGCTAACGAGGCTCCTCAGGGCTACTATACAGAAAAGATTAAGGTGACTTCCTTGCCGGAGAAGACGATCTACCGTGTTGGTGATATTTTCGCTCCTGCGGGAATGGTGGTTATGGCAAGTCAGGTAAATCTTGAGACTGGAGAGACTGTAGAAACGGAGATCAAAGACTATCGGGTGACGCCGGGAATCTTTATGATTAAGGGCGAAGTGAAAGTTACGATTTCCTATACTTCTACCGATAAGAATGGTGATGCAAAAGTATTCCAGGATTCCTTTACTGTTACGGTAAGGTCTTCGGGAAGCGGAAGCTCTTCCGGCAGCAGCAGTTCTTATGTGAGCAAACCGGCTCCGAAGCCGAGCAGCAATATGAACGGCGGTGCCTGGAAGCAGGAAGCGAATAACTGGAAATATGTAAAAGCAAACGGCCAGCAGGCCAAAGATGAATGGGGCCAGATCAATGGAGCCTGGTATTTCTTCAAAGAAGACGGAAATATGGCGGCTAACCAGTGGATTCAGGATGCAGAGAAATGGTATTTCTTAAGCGAGAGCGGAGCCATGTATGCCAACAGCTGGGCGCTCTATAAGGATCAGTGGTATTATCTGAATCAGAGCGGAGCGATGTATGAAAGCCGTTGGCTGGAATACAACGGAACATGGTATTATTTGAAGGAAGACGGAGCCATGGCAAAAGACACCGTCACACCGGATGGATACCGTGTGGATGCGGAAGGAAAATGGATTCAGTAACAAGAAACTAGACAAGTAGTGAAAGGGGACAGCTTTTGGCAGGCAGAAATGATACGCCAGGGGCTGCCCCCTTTTCTAATCTGCGTTATTTATATATCGGGAGACAGGAAGGAGGGCCATATGGCCGATCAGGGACACGTCTATGAGGCTCATATCCATAATGACAACTACGAGCCATATTTTTACAATAAACAGATTACCTGTGAGAGCTTTATTGCGGATGGAGGGCGGGAAACGGAATCGCTGAATGGATTCTGGAATTTCCATATTGATCCGTATGATACGTGTCTGCGTGTAAAATGGTACGAAGAAATATATAAAGATATAGGAGGACGCCGGCTGCCGGTTGACTTTAATTTTGATCAGTGGGAGAAGGTTATGGTTCCATCCTGCTGGAATGTGCTGGAAGATAAATATTTGTATTATGAAGGACCGGCAGTCTATACACGAAAATTCCACTACAGAGCAAAAGGGGAGGAACGGGTATTCCTTAAAATAGGCGCTTCAAATTACGATGGAAAGATCATTTTGAACAAGCGGTATCTGGGGGTGCATAAAGGCGGCTCGACACCGTATGTTCTCGAGATCACAAAGTACCTTAAGGATGAAAACAGGATTATGGTGGTTGTGGATAACACCAGGAAGAGTACGAATGTTCCGTGCCGTAATTTTGGCTGGTTTAACTATGGCGGTCTGTACCGGGATATTGAGCTGACCAGAGTGCCGTTTACATTTATTAAAAACTTTCGGGTATCTCTCGTTCCCGGAAGCTCCGGAAAGAAGATAAAGGCCAGCATCATGGTAGATGGACCTGATTCTGAAGAGAATGCGGAGCTGCGGATTGATGAGCTGAATATCAGCCATACCTTTGAGGTGAAGAATGGGTACGGTGAAACGGAAATCGATGCGAGTCCGGAATTATGGGATCCCGATAATCCCAGGCTGTACAGAATAGAAATTCATTACCAGGAAGATACCGTACAGGATGAAGTAGGGTTTCGGGAGATCGCAGTAAAGGAAAAGGACATCTATTTGAATGGCAGAAAATTGTTTCTGCGAGGAATCAGCTGCCACGAGGACAGTCCGGTAAACGGGAAATGTCTGAGTCAGGAAGAAATGGAAGAGAATATCCGCCTGGCCAAGGACTTAAACTGTAATTTTATCCGATTGGCCCATTATCCGCATTCTGAAAAAATGGCCCGTCTGGCGGACCGCATGGGAATTATGCTGTGGGAAGAGATTCCCGTATACTGGACTGTCGACTTCCCAAATCCGGTCACTTACCAGGATGCGGAGAATCAATTGTCAGAACTGATTATACGGGATATAAACCGGGCCAGTGTGATCATATGGTGTATTGGCAACGAAAACGCGGATGTAGATGACCGGCTGAATTTTATGAGAAATCTGGTAAAGAAGGCTCATGAGCTGGATGATACAAGGCTCGTCACGGCGGCGTGTATGGTTGACCAATTCAAAACCATGGTGAATGACCGCCTGGCAGAATATCTGGATTTTGTATCGGTAAATGAATATTACGGCTGGTATATTCCGTATTTTAAGAAATTGATCAGACTTTTTGAAAAGAGTCATATTGATAAACCGGTGGTGGTTTCTGAATTTGGCGCGGATGGCTGCAGCAATGTCAGAGGAACGATTGATGATCTGGGAACCGAGGACTGTCAGTTGGAATTTTATAAAAAGCAGCTTGGAATGCTGAAAAATATAGAGGTCATCAATGGCATCTGCCCCTGGAGCCTTTTTGATTACCGTTGTCCCAGAAGGATCAATGAGCTGCAGAATGGGATTAACATAAAAGGGCTGCTTTCCTATGATAAACAGCATAAAAAGCTTGTTTATGACTATGTAAAACAATTCTTTCAGGAGATAAAAGACAGTAGTTCGGAGGAGTCTTACGTGTGATTGAAGTGAGAGGTCTGTGTAAACAGTTTAAGGTAAAAAAGAAGGGACAGGGTCTGAGGCAGACGCTGAAGAGCTTTGCTGCGCCGCAGATTCAGATGAAGGCTGCCGTGAATGAAATCAGCTTTCACATTGACCGGGGAGAAGTGGTGGGATTTCTTGGGCCGAATGGGGCGGGGAAAACGACAACGCTGAAGATGCTGTCGGGAATTTTATATCCGACTGGCGGTGAAGCCTTTGTCTCAGGATATGTTCCGTGGGAACGGAAAAATGAATTTAAGAGACGGATCTCAATTGTCCTCGGACAGAAAAACCAGTTATGGTGGGATTTGCCGTCGAGCGAATCGCTCTATCTGAATAAATGTATTTACGGAATCGAAGATTCTGCCTATGAAAGAAATCTGTCCGAGCTGTGCGAGCTTCTGCAGGTAAAAGATTTACTGGACGTACAGGTGAGAAATTTATCCCTGGGAGAAAGAATGAAAATGGAACTCGTTGCGGCTCTGATTCATAAGCCGGAAGTCATATTTTTGGATGAGCCTACGATTGGTCTGGATCTGATTGCGCAGAAAAATATCAGGGAATTTTTAAAATATTACAATCAACAGGAAAAAACCACGGTGATGCTGACCAGCCATTACCTGGAAGACATTGCAAATCTCTGTGAGCGTGCGATTGTGATAAACCATGGGACTATTGTTTACGACGGAGAATTGTCCACCATAAATAAGCGTCTGGCACAGACGAAAGTTCTGAAGATTAAGACAGATGATGATATTTCGGAGTTTTTTAACGGAAGAAACCTTACAGGGAAAGACGCGGGAGGTATTTGGGAGCTGCGGGTTGACAGAGATATTGTGCAGGAGGTTATTACAGATTTGCTGTCAACGCATCGGATCATGGACTTCTCGGTCGGAGATGTGCCTTTGGAGGAGAGTCTGGAAGTGCTGTACCGCTGAAGAGAGACGTGATGGGTAGGGAAAATGTTATACAGGCAAATTTTTAAACTTGGATTTAAAAAATCTTATGAATACAAAGTTAATTTCTACATGGGATTGGTCAGCACGGTTTTTCCGCTGACTATTCAATATTTTTTGTGGTCCGGTTTGTTCGAAAATGCGGATGGCGGCATGGTATTTGGCTATACGTTTATGCAGATGGTGTCATATGCAGTATTTGCGGTTTTGACTACAAAAATGATTTCACCTTCTTTTGTATATGAAATAAATATGGAAATAAAGGAAGGGGGACTGGCAAAATATCTGGTCAGGCCGCTCAGCTATTTTAAGTATCACTTTATGGGGTATCTGGGAGAAAAAATTGGAATAATCCTTTGTGCCTCCATATTGATTATTGGATTCTGGGCCGGTGCCGGCTGGTTTGCCGGCGGGGAATTATCTGTTTCACGGCTGCTCTTGTATTTTGCTTCGCTGAATCTGGGCCTCATTCTTAATTTTACCATTTTCTATGGAATCAGCAGCATGGGGTTCTGGATGATTGATGCATCAGGGGCAATTTTTATTACAACGCTCATTGGAACAATTGTGAGCGGCGGTATCTTTCCTCTGGACATTTTCAGCCAGGGAATACAAAACGCGCTGCATTTGCTGCCCTTTCCTTATACCAGCTATTTCTCTGTTTCCATATTGTGCGGAACCATCGGAAAAGAGGGGATTGCAGCAGGGCTTGGGCTGCAGTTATTTTGGATTGCCATATGCGGCCTCCTGTCTAAAGCCTTGTGGAAAATCGGCATGAAACGGTACATTGCCGTAGGGGGGTGAAGGATGAAGGGCAGAGACTATCTGAAATTATACGGCTATTTTGTGAAAAATAATATCATCGCCCAAATGGCCTACAGAAGTAATTTTATTATATCTATTTTAACGGAAGTGGGATTTATATTTGCGAAGTCTCTTTATATCATCGTGTTGTTTTCGGCAGGGTTATCGATTCGTGGACTTGAACCCAAACAGATGCTCTTGTTTATTGGTTCTTATACATTGATAACCGGAATTATGGATGCGGTCTGTTATCCGAATATAGCGGCGATACCGGAATACATAAGGACTGCCTCGCTGGATCTGATGCTGACGAAACCCGTTAACAGCCTTTTCATATCAGCATTCCGTAAATTTGATTTGGGGCTTGGAATACCGAACGTGGCAGGAGGGCTGGCAATGATTGCTGTTTCCTGGAAGCTGTCCGGAATTCCATTTACCGCTTACCATGTGCTGGGATTTGTATTTTTTATTGTTCTGGGCTGCATCCTGACCTTTCCGATTCTGATGATTCCGGTAACCTGCTCATTCTGGATGATCAAGTCCAGCGCTCTCATGGATGTGATCTGGGCCATGTGGGATTTCAACAATATGCCCATGACAATCTACAATAGAATAATCAAGGCAATTGGCATATTTGTTTTGCCGGTTTTTATGGTAACAAATCTTGGCCCCATGTTTTTGCTGGGCATCCTGCCGAGAATATATATGGTTTATGCGATGATAGCCATACCGGTATTTTTGAAGTTAAACATTACATTCTGGAATTTTGCAATAAAACGCTATTCCAGCGCGGGCGGATGATGGACCGCTGTAACCTAAAACTAGGAGGAAGAATCATGTTTGAAAGATTGAAAGAATTAGTGGAAGAGGTAACCGAGAACAGTGGGATTACAGAAGGAATGACGATGGAGTCGAATCTGATCACAGATGTCGCATTGGATTCCCTTCAGTTTATCAATCTTATCCTGGCTTTAGAGGATGAGTACGAGTTTGAAATAGATTTTGAAGAGCTGGACATTGATGAGATCGCTACGGTGGGAAAACTAATTGAATACATGGAAGGAAATAAAAAGTGAGCGGCAGAATCATTGCAGGAGAATTTGATGCTGAAAAATACTGGGAAGACAGAACGGCTGCCAGCCTTCCGTCTGTCAAAAGCGGATATTACGACCGCGTAGTGGAATCCATGGATGAACTGCTGATTGCATATAGCGGGGACGGTGAGGATATTCTGATCACAAAAAATCCGCTGAATTCCGATTTTCAGGGGTCATTGGAACGCTTCGGTATCAGATGCAGGAATTATACGTATGAGCAGTTTGAGACCTCAGTTCAGGCGGCAGAGAAATCTATTCTGGATACATATGCAGTGACGGACAAATATATCAGTTTTTCAGAACAGTATGGCCTGCGCTATCCTCATCCGGCTGTTTCAATCATTAAAAAGGTAAATTCGAAGTTTTACTCAGTGGAACTGTCAAAACGGCTGGGTATGAATGAATATTCCAGGCTGATCGATAGCTGGGAGGAACTGATCGATCAATTGGATAAGCTTTTAAAGACGCATGAAAAGCTCATGATAAAAGCGGAGTATGGCGTTTCCGGTAAAGGGAACATGGTGATAGATCAGAACAGCAGGGATCGTTTTCTGAGCTTGACCAGACGGCAGGCAGAAAAAGGAAAACACATACGCTATGTTGTGGAACCGCTGTTCTGTGTGGAGAAGGATTTTTCGTCCCAGTGGAATATTTCGGAAACAGGAGACATCCGAAAAGAATCCGTCCAGGAAATATTAAACCATGGCTCGTCTTATGGCGGTTCTGCAGATGCCGGAGAGCAAATGACTGCATTGCTGGAAAAAGAGAATTACTTCATAAAGCTGGAACAGCTATGCTGTGAACTGTATCGGGACGGTTATTATGGGGATGTCTGTGTGGACTCCATGCTTTTAAAAGGTGGGGAGCTGGTTCCTGTCGTTGAGATAAATGCGAGAAAGTCAATGAGCCTGACGAAAGCCCGTTTTGATCAGCTCTTTGATAAAAATGGATACAGAAACCGGGTTTCCTGTATGCTGTCCAAAGATATCTCCTACCGGAGTGATCTGACCTTTCCGGAGCTTTCCAAAGCGCTGGCTGATTGCGGAATTGGATATGACAGGGACCGGAGATGCGGAATTATTCCGGTAACATGCAATACATTGTTTGCAAACAGAGACTTATCGAGAGAACAGTCAAGAGGCAGGCTCTACTGTTATGCAACAGCAGAAAACCGGACTCAGCTGGAGTCGGTGTTTGAACGGTTAAATAAAGGAAATATACGTTTGGAGAATGGAAAGCTATGATCAGAATACTGACTTCAACAATGGGGCTTGGAACGTATGTCCCAGCTCTTCTTTTGGCTGATTACTTAAAGGGGAGGCAGAAGGAATGCCAGGTTCAGGTGATTGAGTCATACCTGGGAGATGAAAAACTGAATAAATTTTTGATGAATAAAGAGCAGTATCACCAAAGCTTTAAGGTCGCAAGGTTAGGGCATAAGCTGGCTGAAAAAAAGCTGAGCGGTTTGCTGGAAGCGTCTGAGGAAGCTGCTGTCATAAATGAATGGGATTCTGAACCTGCGGAAGCCTTTCTGGTCATGTCTGGAAACTGGCTGGATGTGCTGCTGCGGTATCTGCAGCTCGGGCGGATTGAGGCGGATTCCGTCTATATGATTCACATGGATGTGGGAATTACCCCATCCTGGTTCCGGTTTGCGAATTTGACTGTTTTTCCTCACCTGAGAGTATATGATGAAGAAGGGGTGAATTACCGGTTTGAGTATCCGGAATTAGAAAAAAAGGATCTCTTTGAAGACGGAGCGGAAGAAAAACCATGGATCTATCTTCATGGGGGCGGTTGGGGAATGGGTACCTACAGGGAATGCGGTCAGAAATTAAAAGAAAGCCTGCCGTACCGCGTCCGAACTACCATTCATCATATGGATGAAGCGGACTTTTTGGAAGGCTGGGAGTATTATCTGATGGATCCGGAATGGCGGCCATGGAACTCAGAGAATGGCTGCCTCTATCCATCGATCTACCGTGTCTGCGATGCGCACAGAAAAATTAAAATTCCAAATGAACATCATCAGGGAATGTACTCATTATACCAGAATAGCTGTGCCATCATCAGCAAAGCAGGGGGCGGAACACTGATGGACAGCCTCATTACAGCAACACCCCTGGTATTTATTGATCCAATTGCTAAGCATGAAGAGGAAAATCAGAAATTGTGGGTAAAGTTGGGCCTTGGAATCCGGCTTGAGGACTGGGAAAAGGAGAACTATTCTCTGGCTGTATTAAAGAAATTATATGAGAATATTCTGGATTACCGAAGGAAGATTCCCGGAATTGGAGAAAGTGTGTTGGTGGGAATGACTACAGAAGAATACAGGGAGAATTGTGCAGATGTATGAGTATCCGAGATGGATTGTATTTCAATTGCTGGAAAAGTGCAATTTGAGATGCAGAATGTGTTATGAATGGGGAGAGAACGGTTCCTATCTGGAAAAGAATCAGCTGAAGCAATTGGATATCGACGTCATTAAAAAAATAATCAGGGAGAGTGCTCCGTATAAGCCTTTTTTTGAATTGTTTGGAGGGGAACCACTGCTTTATCCGCATATTGAAGAGGTCTTAAAAGCGATTCATGAGGTTGGAGGTAAGGTCAGCATACCGACGAATGGGACCCTGCTGGAGCCCTATGCAGATATGATTATGAAATATCCTCCCAAGCAGATCTGGATTTCCGTGGATGGCCCGGAGGCGTATAACGATTATCAGCGCGGAAGAGGCGTTTATAAAAAGGCGATAAAGGGAATAGAGGCGCTGTACAGAATCAAGAAGGAGAAAGGGTTAAAAGAGCCGAAAATAGGCGTTACTATGGTGGTTACGCCGGATAATTACCGGACGATAGAAGAACTGTATATCCGGAATCTAAAACCTGATATGATTGACTGTTTCAGCATTGAATTCCAGCTGTATATCACAGATCGTGTCTACGACGATTACCGCAGCTTCGCCTATGAAAAGTTTCATATTACGGATACGTCAACGGCAAAGGGATATGTGCGCAGCGTAGAGGATTTTTGCGATATAGACAGGGGAGAACTGATTCGCCAGATGGAAGCTGTCCGCGCTTACTGCATAAAAAATGGAATCGAACTGATTGGCTATCCAAAATATATCGAAGAGGAGAACTTAAATTACTTTTACAGCGGTCAATGGGAGAAAATGAAGGAGCATAAAACCAGATGTTCTCTTCCATGGGTCTATGCGGAGATCAGCGCATCGGGAGATGTTAGTCCCTGCCATACTTTTTACGATTACAGTATAGGGAACGTCAATCAGCAGAGTCTGAAAGAAATCTGGAATGGAGAAAAGGTGAGACATTTAAGGCAGTCAGTCAAGGATTTGATGCCGGTCTGCGTTGCCTGTTCCCGTTATTATACAGAAATATAGGAGGTCTGTTATGCAGCCGAAAAGCAGAAGGTATTTAAGCGCCAAAGATTCCAGGATTCTGATCAGGACCATGGCTAACACGGAGAAGGTTTTTCAGGGCCTAAAAAGCAGCAGCTCATACTGTACAGAGCTGCCGCAGATCGTGGGGATAAAGTTGACAAACCGGTGCAACCTGAGGTGCAGGACCTGTTATGAGTGGAATGAGCAGGGGTATCACCGGGATATGACGAGGGAAGAGCAGAACAGTGAAATTGACATAGCGATACTTAAAAAGGTGATAGAGGAGACGGAACCGGTACACGCAAGTCTGTATTTATGGGGAGGAGAACCGCTTTATTACACGAAATTTGAGGAGTTATCCTATCTGTTGGAAAATAGAAACCGGATAACGGCCATCTGTACCAATGGTCAGCTCTTGAGACAAAAGATGGATTCCATACTTCGCATGGGGGAGTATCTTGAATTGCTGCTTGCTGTGGATGGTCTCGAATACGAAAACGATTCGATTCGCGGAAAAGGAACTTTTAAAGAGACTGTGTCAGCCATCGAGGAATTGCTGAGACTAAGAAAAGAAGGAATATTTAAGGGCAAAATTTCGATCCATTGTGTAATCAGTGAGGAGATGGTGGGAAAACTTTACGAATTTCTGTGCCGCTTTGAAGATATGGGAGTCGACACGGTAATTCTCTGTTATCCCTGGTATATTTCTGAGCGCACATCCGGAAACATGGATGAATATTACGCGAAACACATTGGAAATCTTTGTAAAGAGAAACCGAGCTGGTATGCCTTTAAGTATCAGCTTCCGGTAGAATTTTATGACCGGCTCATGGAGGATAAGAAAAGAATTATGGACAAGGTGTGGAATATTCCGGTGAAATTTCAGCCTGAGTTGAATGATGAGGAAATTATGCTGTTTATAAAGGATGAGCTTCCTCTCCAGGCATACCATTGCTACTCCGTCGCAGACCGCATGGAGGTACTGCCTGATGGCAGCGTATCTTCCTGTAAGCATTTTCCGGAGATGGTTGTAGGAAATTTAAAGGACAGTTCTGTTTATGAACTGTGGCATTCTCCAAAGTATACGGAAATCAGAACAGCAGTTCAGAACGGGTTGATGCCGGTTTGTACGAAATGCAATAATCTGTATTTACACGGGAAGAAGGGACTGCATGAAGAATAACAGAAAATCTACGGTTGCCATCGTAAAGGTTCAGGAGAATGACATTGAGTCTGCACTGGACCAATTGCTGGATCTGCTGTCCGGTATGGAATCCTATGTGCTGCCGTTTCAGACCGTGCTGATAAAACCCAATTGGGTATCCGGACAGCCATACCAGACCGGTGCAGTGACTCATCCACGCCTGGTAGAGGCTTGTGTGAAGCAGGTTTTAAGATGCGGGGTGAAGCAGGTATATATTGGAGACAGCTCCATGGTGGGACTGAAGACAGAGGAGGCCATCGAGAACAGCGGGTTAAAGGCTTTGGAATCCAGGCGCGTGAAGCTGGTGGATTTTAAGAAATCGGAATACATAAGTGTTGGAATCCCCAATGCGCTTCGCTACCGACGGCTTGCGTTTCCAAGAGAGTTAATGGAAGCGCAGACGGTGATAAATCTGCCTGTAATGAAAACGCATGACTATCTTCCTGCAACGCTGGCTCTGAAAAATATGAAGGGGGTTTTAAGGGACGTCGATAAAAGAAGGTTCCATACCTCTGGCCTGGAGGAAGGGATTATAGATACGAACAGAATTGCACTGGGCGATCTCACCATTATGGATGGCATCATTGGTATGGAAGGGAATGGACCGCTCCACGGAACTCCGGCTGACTTAAGGCTGCTAATCGGATCGGCGGACACGCTGGCGGCCGAAGTTGTTGCGCTTCAAGTGATGGGGCTGGAGGAGCTTAATCCACCCTATCTGGACATGGCTTACGAGGCCGGTTTTGGTGAAAGGGATATGGCGCACATAGAGGTGACAGGGGAGCGCATAGAAGCTGTGAGGAGGCGGTTTGTGCGGTCCAGCCAGGCAGGACAGGGGCTGGCTGGAGGAAAGATCACCTTTCAAACGGAAAAGGCATGCAGCACATGCCGGTTTATTGCAGAGCAGATATCCCAGGAACTGGGCCGAAAGCCTCCGAAAATCGCTGAAAAGGTGAATATTTGCTGTGGAGGCGGTCTTTACACGGAGAACGATGGGATTACTATTGGAGCAGGGAAATGCTGCGAAAAGAATAAGGGACGATACCACCGTTATATCCCAGGATGCCCTCCAAGAAAAAAAGATATTATAAGTGTGATATCGGAATTTGAAGAAATATATGTTCCATAAAACAGTAAGAGGAAAGGCAAGAGTCACAAATGATGAAAAGAAAAATATTGGAGGCGTCGGTTCCTTCTGCTGACTGCTACTCAAAGCTAGGGGCAGTTTTTTCTATTTTACTTCCACATGTAAGGGCAAGACCCTGGCTATATTATAATTTCACCCATATTGTCTATTTTTACGAAGAATTATCCAGGCATTCATGGGTGGATTTATGCAGTGAAGTATTTCCTGTATTTGTGCATGAGTGGGAGGCCTGTCCGTTTCTCGAGTTCAATACTTATCTCTATAGCGATAAGCTTCGTGCAGAAATAGTCCGTGTGGTTCTTTCAGAAATTGACCGTGGCCAGTTTATCTATCTTACTGTAAATCGAAGATTTATTGATGAATTGAACGAGAAAGAGGATTTTATTCACGATATGTTAATTGTCGGATATGACCTGACAGATAGAAAGTTCTTATGCAGGGACTTTTTTAACTCAAAATATTCTGAACTCTGGATTCCCTTTGAGGAACTGTGGGAAGCATTCAGAAACAGCCCGGTTCCGGGTCAAAATGATCCTTTGGGAAAGGTGTACGCTTTGAGATATCGGGAAAATGAAACTTTTCCGATTGTACGAACCATGTCGATTACAAAGGAATTGGCAGTCAGAAATATGAAACGAATTGTAGATGGAGGCTTTAATGCGGGAGGCAGTCTGCTTAACGCAAATGGAACAGAGAGCTTTTATGATCTGAATGTATACAGAAAGCTGGCAGATCATATCAGAAGTGGTGTTTTAGATCTGAGCGATATCAGGCCGTTTTATGCGGTTAAGAACCATATAAAAATTGTGTCGGACCAATCTGCATTCTGGGAAATTGGTGATGAAGAGAAAAGAGAGATTATGAAAAGGAATGCAGAAGCTATGTGCTATCAGAGTTTAAAAATGAGCCTCCGGCTGCGTAAGGAAAAGGGGGGAACAGCAGGTGATGAAAAGCTTGTAAGCCTTTTAAACGAGGTGAGGCAGTCGGAATACAAGTTTATACGGTCGATTTAGATTACACTTTTGCTGGCAAGGAGAGGAGAACATGAGTTTAAAGAATAACTATATTACATATCAGGGTTATGAATGTCTGAGCGCATGTCTGGTTAATTATCTGCGGTTTATGAACTACAGAATCAGTGGGAGCGATATCTTTTTTATCGGATCTGGTAGCGGCTTTATCTTTAAAAAGAATGAAGAAGAGAATCGACGAATAGTTGCTACAAGGCAATATGAAGCTAATTATGATTTTTGTAGGAAGATCGGAATTGATTATTCTGTGAAATCAATGAAGGGGGAGTCAGCGACAGTAATTTTAGAAGCGATGACAGAGAAGAAGATGTGCGTTACTATACAAGCCTCAACACTGTTTTTGACGTATAATCCTATTTTTCTTAAGGGAGAGGGATTTCACTTTATCAATATTCTGCATGTTGACAGAGAAGGCGGCAGAATGTATGTAAGTGATGGTTATATACCAACAGTAAGGCCTTGTACTTATGAAGGCTGGATACCGGCTGCTGATATTATAAAGGGGTGGGAAAGGACAGATAATCTGGTATTTTTCATAAACACCATGCCGATTGGAGAACTGTTGGAAACAGAAATTAATAATGTTTATTCCTATATGGTCAATAGTGTAAAAGCGTTTATAAAAGGAGATGGAAAAAATTTGCCTAATAATAAGCGACTTTGCGAATATGTGGGCTCTATATTAATTGGGACTGATGATCAGGATCTTTATAGAAAGGAAATGTCAAATCTCCGTTTTAATTTTAAGGCAAATGGATTCTTTGCATATAAATACCATATTTTAGATCAGATGCAGAGAACACAGTCAGAATTAAGTCGGGAATATGAAGATATGATTAAAAAATGGGAAGCTTGGTTTATGAATATAATGAAGCTGCGGGATGTTTATCAGACCGAAAGAAATCGACGCTCTTATGAAAAGTTTATGTATCTTACAGAAATTGAAGAAAAAATTCTGTGTAAACTCTTATAAATAGGTGAGGTAAAGTATGAATTTAACAGAGTGTATTGCTTCGCGAAGATCAATTCGTAGATTTGAAGAAAGGGAGATTAAAGCATCAACAATACGACGGTTGATTCATTCAGCAATACAGGCACCTTCCGCCTGTAACATGCAGGCATGGAAGTTCATTGTTGTTAATAAAAGAGAAAATATGAATAAGTTGGTGAACTTTGGTGCAGCAAAATGGATTGCAAATGCCCCATGCGGCATTTTGGTAGTATATAGAAACGATGTTACAATAAATACCGTATTATATAAAGATAACTTCCAAAGTGCAGCTGCGGCTATTCAGAATATGCTGCTAGAAGCAACTAATCTGGGATTAGCTGCATGTTGGATATGTGACTTGCCACGTCCTAAATATGTAAGAAAAATTTTTGCCATTCCCCGCGAGTTTGATGTGATTGCCTACATAGCTCTTGGATATCCGGGACACGATAATTCGAAGCTATCACTGAAACATTATGGAGATGAAAAAAAGTATAATGCACATGAAAGAAAATATAGTTTTGAACAAGTAGTCTGCTATGACAAATTTTATTCTACAAATAATGATTGTACCTCAATGCAGATCCCAAAAAGAAAAGTGGTAAAGCGATTCTGGTTGAAAAGAAAATGCTTTCGGAATATTTTGTTTACAGATCATATGCTAAAAGAGTGAGTGTCTTCTTTGGTTATTATTTATGTCGTTGCCATGTGGATAAGATAATTTATCTTGGGAGGTTCGAGATGGTCTGTTCCTGCCATAATAAGAGATCCTTAGCAGTCGGCTGATAGAGGCAAATATACATATGTGCGCTGGAGCCCTAACATAAAGTGGGGGATAGAAAAATATTAAATTTATCCTGGAGACCGTTTCGCCTCCAGTTGTCTGCCACTCCCCAAAGCCTGTGCAGCCCATATAGAAAATGTAACTGGATTTCCTGAGAAAATTGATCCATTCCCTTCTCATGATTTTCACGTTTCACCGCGTGCCACGTCAAACATCAAATCGTCATAACTGCGCAAAAAGAAGTGAAGCAGTTCGTTTTTGGAAGAATAGTAGCGATAAAATGTGCACCACACCGAACCGAACGCGGGCTTGATCCGGTGACCACTAAATTGTTATGGCAGATGCATGCCGGACGAGCTAGGCGATCTCTCTCTCGGTTTCTCCGGCGTTATAAAACTAATGTGTAGAAATAAGTAAAATGTTGTTTGAGACAGGAATTGATTCTTTGGGAAATTATAAGAAGGCTAAATACATCTTCTGTGGAGGTTGCTGCAGGACATATGGAAAATTGAAGGAACTCAGCAAAAACCTGAAGGGCTATGACTTGGAGGAGTTTGTTGCAGACCTGCTTAAAGCGATGGGCTATAGAACAAAAGTGTCACCGCATGGTGGCGACAGCGGAATTGACATTGTCGCTTACAAAGACGAACTTCCTCCACGAACTATGGTGCAGGTGTAAAGCCAGGACGAGGACATAAAGGAAACCACTATTCAGTCCCTCAAGGGTGCTATGCGTGAGGGCGACTATGGTCTGTTCGTTTCCCTGTCCATTACTTCTATTGTTGAAGTGAGCAGAACAAGTGCAAATGATGCCACTACAGAAACTTGTTTCTGTGATTATCATGATAATGTTGCCTTTGCCATAATTGAAGAGGCAGCTCCAGATTTTGACGAGAATAGCAATGAGATGAAATTTGTATATGCATATAAGGCTTTTATTTATTGAACTGAAAAAACAGTATTTGCGGAGGGGATGTTCTTATGGAAAAAATTAAAAAATACAAGAATAGTATTTGGAGAGTTCCTCTGATTTCAGTAATTGCTGGCTTTTTCTATACCCCAATTTATGTAAGATGTGTAATTCGGTTTGGCGTAATCGAACCCGGTGTGATTGACAGCCGGGTATCACTGCTGATAAGCGCAGGGATCTTAGTAGCGGTTTTGGTGTTGGGTGGAATGCTGCTGCTTCGGAAACAGTCAAAAAAGGAAATATTTATTTCTGCGGCAGTTGTTTCTGCTTATGGAATGATACTGCTTCTGATTCAATTACTAATCGGAGCAACAACGGGGCCTGCTGCGGTTGTATTTATGTACTTGGGACGGCCGTTGGAATGGACCGGTTTTTTCTCGGAGCTTTCTTTCTGCTTAAAAGAGCGCTTTGAAATTTTTGTTTCTGCGATTGGGTGGATGAGATTTTTAGTTCCCTTTGCATTTGTGTTATTCGGTTGTAAAACAGATGAATAAAAAAATAACTTTGGAATTGGTAGGAGGAAAAAGATATATCATGTCTGATTATATTGTGAAAATCATACCGACAGACTTCAATTATTCTGTGACAAAGGAACAGGCTAACCGCATTTTAAAGTTCTTAAGGTCGAAGGTAAACGCCGACAATATACAGGCTTTAATACATGCAACTCCTACATTTGTTGATAGCGGAAGCAATCTGAAAACAATTAGCTGCCCTCATTGTGGAGAGCAGCTTGACTTTAACTGGTGGGGGAAAGCTATGGATGCTGCCAGCAAGGACAACTTCAAGGAGCTATCTATAAACATGCCATGTTGTGGTAAAAAGAGTACCCTTAACGATTTGCATTATGATTTACTGTGTGGCTTTGCTTGTATAGAATTTGATATAATTAATCCATCTACGGATTTTGACAATGAAACTTTATCCAATATCGAGGATTTGATTGGCAGACCAATTCATATGGTACACGCACATATATAACTCCTGGTTTGCCGGGCTTTTAAATTAGAATTTGTAGAAAGGGGCGAGCGACTATGAAAATGTCAAAAGAGAAAGTTGATATAACTATGTTCGCCCTATGTGGAATGAATTGCATGGTTTGCTATAAGCACTGTTACCATAAAAACCTTGCGCTGGTTGCTTAAATAGCGATAAAGGGAAGCTAGAGCATTGTCGCAAATGCAAAATAAAGGATTGTATTAAAGAAAAATCGTTATCCTACTGATAATTATATTAATAATTAGAATAACACTTTGTTTTTTCCTATATCAACATGTATTCTTCTCATGATATTACCGAATAATAATACACAATTAATTGATTTTTGCGATTATGCAGACTGTGTTCTAGATGGTTCAGAGGAACTTTTTAATTTTCATAATCGGGGACAAATGATGCAAGCCTCAAGACAAGTATTTACGTAAGTATGGAAATTTAATTTAATAATATAATTGAGTGGATTCACAACATCATACTATGCATATCGAAGAATTTAAGAAGCAGAAATGAATTCGCCAAATATCTTTTTAGCTCTATATTTTGAAGATTCTAATACCAAATTGATATTAGAAAGAAAATCGGAGCAAACGAATACAAAGGCTATGATTGTATAATGTATATATGAAGAAGATAATAATACATTAAATATAAATGCAATCGTTTTTTCAGCCCTGCAATGTTATTTTGAATTATTTAAAACAGATTCATTAATGAAAGTTGAAACTGAATTTCACCATAAAAACGCAAAGAACAGGAGATAAACAGTATGAACCAGGGTTTTTTAGAACAAGAGTCAAAACGAGTAAATGAGGCTGTAAGGAAAACACTTTTCAGATCGTTCTTTGCATACGTCTGTATCATTGCTGTCCTTTATTTTCTTTTAAAGGATTCCTTTGATTTGAATGATCCTTCCAGCAGAGAAGTGCTTTTTTATCTGGTTATTGTCTCTGGGATCATGCTGCTTGCTGTAATTGTAGGATTTTTTAAATCAAGACGAGCAGTCACGAATGGGAAAAATCTAATTCTTACATATGGTGAAAATACGAAGGAGGCAGTGGCGGAGCTTATTGATCAGGAGGCCTCAGAGGGAAAGATTCAGGTAGAAGAATACATTTATGAATTCGCGGAGGGGAAGAAGCCATATGGTGAGAAAATCGTACTGATGCCTTCTTATCTGCTGCTTTGCGGAAATAAAAATAAGATAACGGTAATTCCTCGTGATAAAATCTATTGGATCGTTGCCCAGGTTGGTCAAAAGGGAGGTTCTTTCCGTGTACAACTGTTAATTTTTACAGAAAAGAAAATTTTCAATATGGTAGGAGTTGATATCGAGCACGTTGAGGGGATTGCCGATAAGATATACCAATACATACCAAATGTTTTCAGCGATTACGATCCCTTTATACTGTCATATGAACTGGAAAAAGTATTTGCGAAAGATCGGGCGGAGTTTTTAAAGTTCTATGAAAATGAAAAGATGAAAAAGAATAGAAGCATAAACGAATAAAAGCATAAACGAATAAAAGTATGAACAAATAAAAGCATAAAAGCATGAACGAATAAAAGCATAACAAATAAAAGCATAAACAAATAAATACACAAACAATCACGAATCCATCCATAAAGATAGCCTGTTCATAATTTAAACGGAGGTAAGAATGAAACAGACATTTACCGCACTAGTCGAACGTTTTGAAACGCAGGGAGGCTGGTACTATGTTTCGGTTCCAACGAAAATCAGCAAACCACTCGAATTGCTTGGTGGTCACCGATTTGGTTTTATTGCCGTTACTGCCATAGTTGGTAATACGAGTTGGCCGACATCGCTCATGCCGAAGGGGGATGAAACGCATATTATCGCGCTGCCCGCGAAAGTGCGTTCAAAAGAGAAGATCACTCTGGGTATGGAGATTGAGATATCTTTTGAAACGAGGGTAAGAGAAAGTAAACAGGAGGTATTCACATAACTTATCGATGCTCAAAGTATGTGGGAATATTGCTATGGAAATCAGACTCATGAAACCATCTGATAATCGGTTTGCACTCAGCCATATTTATGAGGAAAGTTGGAGATATGCATATAAAGGCATAATACCACAGGCATATTTGGATAGTATTCCAACAGGCCGGTGGGCCGCCAATTTTGATCAGGCAGAAATGAATACGATTGTCATGATTCAAAATGATATTTTTATCGGCACGACCAGTTTTTGTAAGTCCAGATTTCCGGAATTTAAGGAATTAGGAGAGATTGTATCACTATATTTGTTACCTGAGTACATGGGGAACGGGTATGGAAAGCATTTGCTTAATGCTGCGGTAGAGGGATTAATACGTCTTGGTTACCGTGACATATTTTTATGGGTCCTGGAAGAAAATTATAGAGCAAGAAGCTTTTACGAAAAAGCTGGTTTTAAACCAACCAATCACTACTTAAATGACAGCATTGGAGGAAGAGATCTTCGGGAAGTTCAATACCGTTTTTGTACCGATTCGTGTGTGTAAAGTTTCAGACTGTAATTTCAAATAAGAATGAGCAGCAGAACCATCTAATAATAAATTCGTAATCAGGAAAAAAGAGGTCCGTAAAATATGCTTCCTTCTGGATTGATAAGTGAAATAGTCAAAACTTATCTATCCGGATGAAAGCATATTTTTTTGCAAAAATAGATTATCCCAATAGAGCAGATGCTAAAAGAATTTGAACCTCTATTTTTAACCAGACAGCTAATGGAATACAGTTTATTACTATTTCATCCGAATATTTTGCTATATATGGTAAGAAGCGTATCCGGTATACTGAAACAAGAATAAATAATGGGGGTAGAATCGTGATGAATATTGCGGATGAACTTGTAAAAAAGTATGTGACACCTTACCGGCGGAGGCTTCCTGTGATCACAGGATCGGGAATCCCGGGAACATTTGACGAGAAGGCGGTGGATATCCCGTTTGTTTTCTGGCATCAGGGGCAGTACCATATGCTCTATACCGGATTTGATGGGATATCATATCAGTCGGCGCTGGCGGTCAGCAGTGATTTGATACACTGGACTTTTAAGGGCATGGTAACCAGGCGGGAGGAAGAAGGACAGCACTGGTACAGCGTTGGAGCTGCCGGAACATGGATTGTAAAAGAGAGCGATGATTTATATGCAGTTCCCAGACTTAAGAAGATTGATGGAAGGTATTGGATGGTATTTAACTCCTACCCACAGAAAGGATATGAGGAAGGGCCTGCCGAATTGGGGATGGCCTGGTCTGAAGATGAAAATCTGTTAGACTGGCATTTCCCGGATAAACCGTTTTTATCCTGGAAAGATGGAGCAGAATGGGAGCGCGGCGGACTCTATAAGTCATGCATAATTGAAAAGGATGGACGCTGGTATCTGTTTTATAATGCTAAAAATGAAGACGACTGCTGGATTGAGCAGACGGGCGTGGCGGTCTCCGACGATTTTATCCATTGGGAGCGGCTGCAGAGGGAACCGGTCCTGCGAGTGGAAGCAGGAAACTGGGATGAACGATTCCTTTCTGAGCCGTGTATCGTACGGGATGGGGAGTATTGGCTGAATTTTTACTTTGGATTCGATGGAGTCCATGCGCAGGAAGGATTTGCTGTATCAAAGGATTTAATCCATTGGGAAAAAGCAGAAAAACCTATCCTGCCATACGGTGAGGAGGGAGCGTACGATTCCCGCCACGCACATAAGGCCTCTGTCATTGCCGTCAACGGAGTTCTGTATCATTTTTACTGTGGAGTGAGACCGAGGCAGGAGGGGGATATTCCCGGAATTTATGAGGAGTGCAGGACGATCATGGTGGCGTCTTCTCAAAGATGGCCTGACCAGAATCAGACGGAGGAGAGGGAAGTGGTATGAGGGATCCGAAATGCATAAATGAAGTGATAACTGGCCGGGGCGGCAATTATATCATGCCATTTCTATGGATGCATGGAGAGGGAAAAGAAATCATTCTTGATGAACTGGATAAAATAGGGGACTGTGGGATTCGGGAAGTCTGTGTGGAGTCCAGGCCACATCCGGATTTTATGGGAGATTCGTGGTGGGAGGAAATGGATGCGCTGATGGCGGCGGCCAAAGAAAAAAATATGAGAATCTGGCTGCTGGATGACTCTCATTTTCCAACGGGATATGGAAACGGTGTCTATCAGACCAATAAGGAGAAAGCGAAGGTATATTTGAAAGAGGCCCATATGGATATCTGCGGACCTGGGGAGGAGATCGCCATAACCGTGGAGCCATTTTTAAGAGATGCGGAAGAGCTTCTGGGAATCTGGCTGTACGAGCACCCCGACTTAGGCAGCCGGGCGCTGTCGGGAGAACGGTACAGGGAAGTGACGGGGGAACTCGAGGATGGGATGGTATATCTGTCTGTTCCGGAAGGGAGTTACCGGCTGATGGTGCTTTATACCAACCGTGAGGGCGGCGGGAGATGTCATTATATGAATCCGATTGATGAAGAATCAGTCAGACTGTTTTTAGATACCGTATATGAGCCTCATTTTGAACGATATCAGGCGGAGTTTGGAACGACGTTTGCCGGATTCTTTTCTGACGAACCGGAGCTTGGCAATACGCCGGAATATCATTTTGAAGAGCGATTGGGGACGGCCAACATCGCGCTTCCATGGAGCAGACAGCTAAGGCAGCGCCTGGAGGAGTTATGGGGACCGGAATATGCGGGCTTTTTGCCGGCCCTCTGGTATGATATGGGGGCCAGGACCGGTGAGATCCGCTGGACCTACATGGAGCAGGTGACGCTACTGGTGAAGTACTGTTTCAGCTGTCAGATCGGGCAATGGTGCGCGGAGCATGGCGTGGAATACATCGGGCACCTGATCGAAGATGACAATGCTCATGGGCGTACCGGATGCAGTCTTGGCCACTATTTCCGGGCACAGGAGGGACAGAACATGTCCGGTATTGATGTGGTCCTGACTCAGATATTCCCGGGATTTACCGGTACGATCCATCAATGGGCGGCCTCCGACCGCGACGGGGAATTCTTTCATTTCGGCCTTGGGAAGCTGGGAAGCTCAGGCGCCTGCCTGGATCCCAAAAAGGCAGGGAGGGCCATGTGTGAGATATTCGGTGCCTATGGATGGGGAGAGGGCGTCTCGCTGATGAAGTGGCTGACAGATCACATGCTCGTCCGTGGAATTAATGAGTTTGTCCCGCATGCATTTTCGCCTGCGTTTCCGGACGAGGACTGTCCGCCTCATTTTTACGCGAGGGGAAATAACCCACAGTATCCATTTTTTAAACAATTGATGGGATATATGAACCGTATGAGTCATTTGCTTCACGGAGGAACCAGAAGACGGCAGGCGGCGGTGCTGTATCATGCGGATTCCGAATGGGGAGGAGAGGCCATGTGTTTCCAGAAGCCGGTCCGGGAACTCCTGGAACATCAGATGGACTGCGATGTGGTTCCTGCTGATTTGCTGATACGTGCGCCGGAGTTCCACGATCATGAATTGCATATCAACGGCAATCGGTATCAGGTATTTATTATTCCGGCCTGCAGCCGGCTACCGATCCAGGCGGCGGGATTTTTAGAGCAGGCATATCGAAACAGAATACCGGTCTTTATGGTGGACCGGCTGCCGGAGTGTATGACAGATGGTACAGCACTGCCGCAGGAAGCAAAAATGTGGATGCGGGTGGTGCCCCTGCATGGACTGGCAACGGCAGCAGAGGCGGTAAGTGAACCGTTTGTTTGCCTGAACCATACTGAAAAGGATTTACGCGTATGCTGCTATGACCGGACCGATACCACAATTTACTTTTTCTTCAATGAAAATTCTTACCGCACGCTGGAAGCCGATGTGAGAATTCCTTTCTTGCAGGGCAAACAGTTCAGAATCTATGAAGGAATGAAAAACTGTATACAGAATGTGAATGAGGACGAGGCGCTTAAAGAATACGCTCCGGTAACCTGTTTGAATGGGGAGACCAACCTTATCCACCTTTGTCTGCGGCCGGGAGAAGCTGTATGCTGCTTTACCGTGGAGGAAGGTGAAGAAACGCTGAAAAATGGGCCGGCCAGTGCAGCGCCTGGTTCGCTGAAGCTTCGGAAACAGATAAGCGTGGATACGGACTGGAAGGTGTCGAAAGCAGTGTACGGCAATGGTGCGGACTTTGAACCTTGTCTGGAAATCAAAGCAGGCGGGAGACTGCCAAACCTCAATGGGAAGGGATATTTCCCCCGGTTTTGCGGCACGTTCCGTTATGAGGGCAGTTTTTGGATGGAGGAAGAGGCGGAGAAGATGGAACGGATAATTCTGGAATTGACAGATATTTCGGAGTGTGCCAGAATCTCTGTCAATGGGCGATGTGCCGGTGATCTTCTGACAAATTTCCACTATTTGGATATCTCGGAATACTTGAGAAAAGGAGTAAATTATCTTATGATTGAAGTGACCAACACACTGGTCTGGAATCGGCACGATGAACGGTCTGTGTGGATGCAGCTGCCGCCCACCGGTATGCGCCGGCCGCCGGTGCTGCATTGTTATGGGAGATAAAAAACAGAAAAATGCAGTAATACAGGAAAGTGCTGTAAAACAGGTGAATCCATTACATAAACGGAGGTAAGGGGATGAAACTTCTTCTTGTGGATGATGAAGAGTATGCAAGGGAGGGGCTGGTAGCCAGGATAGACTGGGACAGTCTTGGTATTACGGAGATCATGACGGCCAGAAATGGAATCGATGGTCTGAAAAGGGCGGGGGACTTTGAACCGGACATCGTCGTTACCGATGTCCGGATGCCGAAGATGGACGGGATTCAGATGGCTTTTCGTATCCGTCAGCTGTATCCGGAATGCAGTATTCTGTTTATGAGCGGATATTCGGATAAGGAGTACTTGAAGGCGGCCATTTCGGTTTCGGCCGTCAGCTATGTGGAAAAACCGATCAATATAGAGGAGATGAGGAAGGAACTTCAAAATGCCTGTCAGATTCAGGAGGAGAGGAGGGCAGCAGCCAGGAGGAAGGAGGATCTGGATGGGAAGCTGTCGGCCGGCCTGGAAGCACTTAAGAATCAAATCGCTCTGAGCCTGACACGAAAAATACGGAATATGGCTGAGGTGGAGGAGAAGAGGAAGATTGCCTGTCCGAATCTGCCGGTTGATGCCGATTACAGGACGTTTTTAATTCAACTGGCAGGCCGGCTTCAGGAAGATAAGGGAAATCCTCCTGAACGGATAGAAAACCCATGGTTTCAGTTGGCCTCCATTCTCACGGAAGGTCTGCATGGGAGAGGGCTGGACTGCATTGCCGGATATAAGGACGAGCATTATCTTGTGATACATGTGTGTCTGGGAACCGATCATTCAAGAGAGGTGGCTGGCAGCACGGACCGCCTGACCGCCTGGTTTGAACACATACTGTCTTCAGATTACCGGTATTATCTGGCAGTGGGAAGCCGTGTAAGCGGCCTTTTTGGCATCTATGAATCCTACCACGATGCGGTGGTCCGGATGCAGCAGAGCTTTTTTTTTCCACCGGATAAGACCTTTGGGGATCTGATCGCGGTTTCGCCGGAAAAGAAGGCGGTCTTTCGCTTTGGCGATGAAGATTTGAAAGAATTTGAGGAAAAACTGTTCTATGGAAATTTTGAAGAAGCTGTAGCGTTTATCGGAGAAATCGTGTCTAAAATCCGAGAAAAACCGGAAACACTCGTATTCCATGTAAAAGAATTTTTTTATCGCTGTATGCTGCGCATGCTCGATGCGGCATCACGCCGCCGGATTCTGGCCTTTGAATCGGTTACGGAATCTATGGTGCATGACCAGATTTGGGACGCCGGTTACTTGTCAGAACTGGAGACCTGCTTAATTGACAGCCTGCAGCTTTATTTTGAAAACGTATCGGAAGAGAATGGGAAGCCTGCAGTTTCTGATGAGGTGAAGTATTACGTCAGCCGCCATTACGGAGAGATGGATCTTTCTCTGGCCTCCATCGCGGATAAACTAAAGCTGACAAGCTCTTATCTCTGCATTGTGTTTAAAAAAGAGTGTCAGGTAACCCTTACCCAATATATTATGGAATACAGGGTGGCACGGGCGAAAGAGCTGCTGGCCGATGAAACCATGAAAATCAAGGATATTGCTTTTTTAACCGGCTATCAGAACAGCAATTATTTTATCAAGGTGTTTAAGAAAATAGAAGGAGTGACGCCCCTTGAATACAGAAGCAAAAAAGAGGAAAAAGGACGTATTTAACCGTGTTCCGTTAAAAAAGAAACTGGTATTGGCCTATCTGCTGCTTACGATGATTCCGATTCTTGTAATCGGAATTTTTGTCATGCAGATATTTAGCAGATCTTTGAAAGAAAAACTGTCTTATTCGGCAGAGCAGGGATTTTCCCAGACATACGATTTCCTGGCCTACCGTTTTTCAAAGACATCGGATACAGTAAACCAGTTTGCAAACAGCGATATGATTCAGAGAATTCTTTTGAAGGATTTAAACGACTATGGAATTGTGGAGCAGATGTCCGATATGCTGGACATGCGCAAGGCTTTTGAGGATGCCCGAAACGGAGAGGACGTTGACCGGGTGAGAATCTATGTACGGGATGAGCTGATGTATTCGATTGACCAGATTCATCTGTTTGGCTTAAAGTCCATAGAGTCCACGGTCTGGTATCAGTATCTGCAGGAAGATGGAGATCAGATTCTGGGCTGTCCGTATTCCTGGCTGGCGGAACACGAGAAAACGGAGAAAGAAATCCTGTCGCTGGCGAGAACCGTAAAAAGCCCGAATGATTACAGAGAAGTAATCGGATATCTCCGGGTAGATATGGATAAGGGCCAGATTGATGAGATACTAAACAAAGCCAATGCCGCAAAGGATGCCGAGACGTATATCTGCAATGGAAAAGGAGAGATTGTGGCAGGAACCGGGAAGGGGAAAATACCAAAGGAGGCGTGGGAGACAGCGCGAACGGACGGATTTCAAAAAGCTTATATGGAAGGAAATGCGGTATTGTACCGGACGCAGAATTTCGAGAATCTGGATTGGACCATGATGACAGTCATTCCATACAGCTCATTTATGAGGGAGATCACTGCGCTGAAAAATCGTTTCCTTGTCTGTATGATTCTCTTTTCGGCCCTTGTGAGTGTCTGCATTTATCTGATCGGAAAGTCGATTACCGATCGGGTGGGGCTGCTGGCCGAGCACATGAAACGAGTTCAGTCCGGCGAGCTGACCGGCCTGGAACCGGACGAAAGCACGGATGAGATCGGTGTCCTTTATGACAATTTCAATTATATGATCGAGGAGACGAAGGCGCTGCTGGAGGAAAAATATCGTTTGGGCAAAGAGGTGAAGAACGCGGAGCTAAAGGCGCTTCAGTCCCAGATTAATCCGCATTTTCTCTATAACACCCTGGATATGATCAAGTGGATGTGCTATGCGGGAAGAACCGCCGATATTGAGAGAGCGGTTGCTTCCATGGCAAAATTCTATAAAATCACTTTAAGTAAAGGACGCAATATAGTAACTGTGAGGGACGAGCTGGAGCATTCCAGGGAATACGTCAATATACAGAATATGAGATTTGGAGACAGGATTACCCTAAAGGTGGCGGTTCCTGAAGAACTGATGGAGGTTCCGATCCCCAAGATCACCCTGCAGCCACTGATTGAAAATGCGATTCTCCATGGAATCCTTGAAACGGAAGATGAGACAGGAACCGTAACAATTTCCGGTGCGGTTGAAAAAGACAGTATGATCATTACCGTGACTGATGACGGTGTCGGGATGGGGGAAGATCAGATATCCAGACTGTTTTCTGCTTCAGAAGCAGGCGGAAGCGGAAGCTCCTATGGAATCAGGAACATCAGACAGAGAATCCGGCTGCTGTACGGCAATGACTCGGACCTTCTTTTTACCAGCAGCCCGGGAGAAGGCACTGAAGTGAAGATCCTTTTAAAGCAGGGAAAAAATAATACGATGCAACCATAAAATCTTACCATACAGACGAAGGCCTTCTCCTGATAAAATGAATGTAGTAAGTGAGAAACAAGAGACAGGAGTGTTGGCAATGGTTGGTGAAAAAAACAGTTTTAAAAGTAAGGTAAGAAAAAACAGGGTTCTGCTGCTTATGCTGCTTCCCGCATGCACGCTGATGTTTGTGTTTGCCTATCTGCCGATGGGAGGTCTGGTGCTGGCATTTAAAGAATTCCGGTATGATCTGGGAATCCTGGGGAGTGAGTTTGTCGGTCTGACGAATTTTAAATTCTTTTTTCAGTCCGGGGATGCAATGAAGGTTACGGTAAATACGGCGTTTTATAATGGGGCATTTATCGTCGTGAATACAGTGCTCCAGGTAGGCTTTGCTGTGATTCTCAGCGAGATGGGAGGAAAACGGATGAAAAAAGCGCTGCAGTCGGTGATCTTCCTTCCGTACTTTATCTCCTGGGTAATCGTAGGATCGATTGCCTACAGCCTGTTCAACTTTGAAAACGGCACGGTCAATGCGTTATTGCAGCGGTTTGGCATGGAGGCTGTCAACATCTATGGAAAACCGTCCTGGTGGAGAGGGATTATCATTGGTTTCTCTGCATGGAAGGGCGTGGGATATGGAATGGTAGTATTTCTGGCATCAATTGCAGGAATTGACGCATCTTTAAATGAAGCCGCACAGATTGACGGAGCCAATATATTTCAGAGAATCCGCTATATCACAATCCCATGTATTCAGCCAACGATTATTACCATGACATTACTGGCCATAGGAAAAATTTTCAAGGGTAATCTGGATTTGTTTTACCAGCTGGTCGGTAATAATGGAGCGCTGTTTGATGCGACAGATGTGATTGATACCTATGTATTCCGTTCCCTTCTTCAATCAGGGGATGTGGGGCGTACGGCGGCCGTTGGGTTATATCAGTCCGTACTCTGCTTTGTTACAGTGGTGGCCGCCAATTACATCGTGAAACGGCGGGACCCGGATTATGCTTTGTTTTAGGGGGAGACTGAAATGAATGGTTGGAAAAAATTATCTGTCGAAGAAAAATGGTTTAAAGGAGTCGGCTGTCTTTTATTATCTTGTTTTGCAGCTGTCTGTCTGATTCCGTTTCTCATTATTTTGGCTTCTTCATTTTCGGAGGAGAGGGAAATTATCCGCCATGGATACGGCCTGATTCCCCGGGGATTTACGCTGGAGAGCTACAGAGCGATTTTTAAAAATCCCGTAGAAATTGTCAGGGCTTACGGCGTTACTCTGTTTGTAACCGTCGCAGGAACTCTGATCAGCGTGTTTTTAAATACCATGACCGGTTATGTGCTGCAGAGAAAGGATTTTTGCTGGAGAAACCAATTTTCCTTCTACTTTTTCTTTACGACCCTGTTTTCAGGCGGTCTGGTGCCATGGTATGTGCTTTGCGTAAAATATCTTCATTTAAATAATAATATACTTGCCCTTTTCGTGCCTTCCCTGATTTCTGTCTGGAACATTCTTCTGGTCAAAGGGTTTATGGCTGGCATTCCGTATGAACTGACAGAATCGGGCAAGATAGACGGAGCAGGGGACTTCACCATATTTATAAGAATTATCATGCCTTTGGCGAAGCCGGTGATAGCAACGATTGGTCTGTTTACCGCGCTGCTCTTATGGAATGACTGGTACAGCTGCATGCTGTTTATCAATGATGACAAGCTCTACAATCTTCAGTATCTTCTTTACCGAATGATCGGAAACGCTGAGGGAATGAGGAATATCATGGCTCAGACCGGAGCGGATTTAGATATCATGCCGATCGAATCTATGAAGATGGCACTGACGGTTGTGGTAACCGGACCGATTGTATTTCTCTATCCGGTAATCCAGAAATATTTTGTAAAGGGGCTGACCGTTGGTGCAGTAAAAGGATAAGTGTGCCACAAATAGAAAAGGAGGAAGGATTTATGTTTAAGAAGAATCGTTTTATGGTCCGCATAGCGGCACTGGCCGTAGGGGCTGCCATGACAGCAGGCCTGCTGGGGGGATGTGCGGGAAAGAAGGAAAATGAAAGCACAGCAGCAGGAAGTACGGCTGCCACACAGCAGAATACAGCGGTAGAGACAGCGGCTGCGGGGGAAACGGCTGCCATGACCTATAATGGCCAGGATGTATCGGAGCCGGTAGAACTGGTTATGTATGTTATCGGGGATGAAGCCGCAGGTGAGAAGACTGTGATCGAGGCATTGAACACGAAGCTGAAGGAGAAGATCAATGCAACCCTGAAAGTTAAGCATATGTCATTAAGCGATTATACACAGAAGTATTCGCTGTTAATCTCATCCGGTGAAAAGTTTGATCTAATTTATACGTCTACCTGGGCAATGTATTCGGCAGAAGCCGTAAAGGGAGCATTTGCCGAGGTTACGGACGAAATCATGGAAAACTGTATGCCTCTGACCTTCAAAGGGGAACCGGAGGAAGCGTTTAACCAGGCAAAAGTAGGTGGAAAGGTTTACTTCGTGCCGGCCAACAATGCAAGGGTCGTACAGAATCTGATTCTGCTTCGCGGGGATTTAAGAGAAAAATACGGTCTTCCAAAACTGAAAAATCTCGATGATCTGGAGACGTATTATACGAAGGTTGCAGAAGGGGAGGAAGGAATATTCCCTTATGCTGCTTCTCAGAAAAATGATGAGTTAAAGTATATCATGATTAATAACCTGCTGGATTACCGCCCGGTCAATGGAGTCAACCAGTTGTTTTACTATCAGCTCTCGGATTCCATGAAGGCAGAGGATATCTTCTGGCTTTATGATACTGCGGAATACAGGAATTATATTCAGAAAATGAAGGAGTGGGCCGATAAGGGTTTCTGGTCAAAGAACGCGGTGGCCAACAACACCAGTCCCAAAGAAGCCTTCTTAAGCGGAACGTCTGCTTCCCTGATCTGGAATCTCGATACGTGCGGGTCAGTAGCCAACCAGGTGATGAAGGAGCATCCGGAATGGAAACCGGAGCTATACGATCTGACGCCGGATAAGAAAAAAACGCTGGGAGCCTATACCGGAGATGGAATGGCTGTCCTGGCTTCGTCGGACCAGAAGGAACGGGCTTTCATGGCGATAGATTTATTAAAATTCGATCAGGAGTGCAACGACCTGGTATGCATGGGAATCGAGGGAGTACACTGGATCGACCCGACGGAGGAGATCGGAAAAGAAGGATTTTTCAGGCTGGGGGAAAAGCAGGACGAGTATCCTTTTGGCGGCTGCGTATCCTGGGCATTTAAAAACAGAGATTTTGCAAGAGTCAATGAAGATACATTCGAAGATGTTTTGACGATTGAAGCAGATTGGAAATCGAAGCAGACAGACCTTCCTTTGGGTGGATTTAACTTAGATGACAGTTCGATTAAGAATGAAATTACAAATATGAACAACACCGTCATGAAATATATCCCGCTTCTGGATTTGGGACTGGTAGAGGATATCGACAAAACTCTGGCAGATTTTCAGAAGCAGGCCGAGGCGGCGGGACTCGATAAGATCGAAAACGAGGTGAAACGCCAGGTATCCCAGTATCTGGAGGAACAGGAGCAGAAGAAATGAGTTATCCGATTCTATATTTCTTAACGGATCAGTGGCGGTATGACTGTCTGGGCTGCAATGGCGCTTCAGTTCTTAAAACTCCCAATCTGGACAGTCTTGCGGCAGACGGTGTGCGGTTTGAACGCGCTTATACAACCAACGCCCTCTGCTCGCCCGCCAGGGCTTCAATCCTCACAGGCCTCTATCCGCATCACCACGGTCAGCTCGCCAATACGGGGAATTTCAACGCGGTGTTTGACCGGCAGGTTCTGGGCCATAAAGGTTATTTTCAGTACTTAAGGGAGGCCGGGTATCATACGGGCTACTGCGGCAAATTTCATCTGGGAGAGGAAGGGCATTACAGTCAGTGGTATATCGAGGACTGGAGGACCGAAGGCGATTTCTTAAAAGCGCTGAATCAGAAGGGCATTACGTATGACTTTGGAATTCATGAGGTGCAGCCTTTGGAATGGGGAAAGGAGGCCGTATTCTGCGGCCGGTCGGTCCTTTCTGAGAGGGATCACCATGATGCATGGACTGCAGACCAGGCAATTGAAATGATCGAACGATTTTCTGAGGAGGAAGAGCCTTTCGTCATCTGCGCAGGATTCCACGGCCCCCATTTTCCTTACGCTGTTCCGGCTCCATATGATACGATGTATGATCCGGAGCTGGTTGAAAGATGGGAAAATTTTGATGAAATGTTCGAACAGAAACCGCTGGTTCAGCAGAAGGAACTGATGCGCTGGAATACCGCCCACTTAAGCTTTAAGGGCTGGCAGAGGGTGGTCGCAGCTTACTGGGGATACTGCAGCTTTATCGATGCCCAGATCGGGCGGGTAATTGAGGCGCTGAAAGAAAAAGGGCTGTATGAGAAAGCCATGATCGTGTTCTCGTCTGATCATGGCGACATGCTGGGAGGCCACAGGCTGTTTAACAAGGGGTTTAATATGTATGAGGAAGACAACCATATTCCTCTGATTGTGAAATTACCGGCAGATGCCACAGAAACAGCCGGGAGAAGCTGCAGCCGTTTTGTGAGCCTGGCAGATCTGGCGCCTACATTTCTTGAAGCAGCGGATACCGCTTTCGAGGAGGAAAAGCCCATGGATGGGAAATCTCTTTTCCCCCTTTTGAGACAGGATGAAGGGGACTTGAAAAAGGTGTGGAGAGATGAGATTCTTGTGGAGTTTAATGGATATGAAAGTACGCTTGTGACCAGCCGTATGATACGGGACGAGACATGGAAATACGTCTATAACCCGTTTTCCATTGACGAGCTGTACGATATGGAGTCAGACCCGGGAGAACTTCGGAACCTGGCGGCATTACCGGCCTTTGCTCATGTAATGCGAAGAATGAGAGAGCGAATGTACCATTGTCTGGAGGAGGCAGGGGATTCGATTGTGGAACTTTCCTTATGGCAGAGCAATTCCTATGGACTGATTGTGTCGCCGAGAGAACAGTAAGCTGAGGAGTTTTGTATGAAAAGACAAGAGGGAAAACGCCCGAATATTCTGTGGATTGTGACGGATCACCACGCATATTACGGGCATGAGGGAGTAAAGAGGCCGAATTTTGAGCGGCTGGCCGGACAGGGAGTTCTATTTTCGAATACCTACTGTTCTACGCCGCTGTGCTGCCCTTCCAGAAAGTCCATGCTTACCGGACTGTATGCATGTAACCACGGGCAGATAAACAATGCTGTAACCATGGCGCCTGACAGTGATGAGACGTATTTGGAAGCATTGAGGGACAGTGGGTATGACAACTATTATATTGGTAAATGGCATGCAGGCGGCGGAAGTCCGGCAGACCTTGGCTGCCATGGATTATTTTACCCGGGCTATGACAATCCCTACCATCAGCCGGAATACCGGAGATACCTTGCCGGCCATGGACTTCCTCCGGCTGAAATGATGGTGGAGAAGAATATGTGCGAGGAAGGCTGGATTGATGAGGCGAAAGAGGGGGAAATCTATTCTTTCACCCACGATCTCCTTCATGAAGTGATCTCCGGAATTCTCATAGGGCCGAAAGAAAGTCATGAGGCCTTTTATTATGCGCATGCAGCGTGTGAATTGCTGGAAGAATTAAAAACACGGGAGGAAGACACCCCGTTTTCGATCCGGTTAGATTTATACGGTCCCCACCAGCCTTACCATCCGACCATGGAATACGCTTCCCTTTATCCCCCGGAAGATATCAGACTGCCTGTGAGTTTTCGGGATGATTTAAAGAGCAAGCCAGAGGTATACCAGTTTGAGACAGGAAGAGGAATCAGCCGGAATAAAAAGCTGATGAGACCGGGAACTGTGACGGAAGATGAATGGAAACTGATTCTGTCACGGTGCTATGGACAGATTACGCTGATTGATGATGCTGTAGGGCGGGTCCTTCGTAAATTGGAAGAATTACAGTTGAGTCATGACACCGTAGTTCTGTGGACCTCTGACCACGGAGACGGGATCGCATGTCATGGAGGTCATACGGATAAGTCTGCCTATATGCCGGAAGAAATTATGAGAATTCCGCTTGCCATCCGGTACCCGGGCGTACTTCCCGAAGGGGAGGTGTGCAGCCGCCTGGTTTCCAATGTGGATTTGGCTCCTACGGTGCTGGCGGCTGCGGGAACTGCCTTCCGCAGCCCGGTGGATGGGCTCAATCTGCTGTCTCTTTTCGAGAAAGATGGAGGTGGCTGGAGAACTGCTGTCTATGCAGAGACCTATGGCCATGCGTTTCCACATGTGGGAAAGATGGCGGTCGAAGGCAGGATAAAGTATGTGTATAATCAGGGGGATCTGGAAGAATTGTATGATTTGGAAAAAGATCCGTTTGAAATGCATAATCTCAGTCCGGAGCAGAGAAACCGTGCACTCCTGGAACACATGCGCGAAGTATGCAGGGAGATCGATCCGATAAGAAAAGATTAGAAGTTTACAGGCAACCGGTATCCAGCCGAAACCCCAACCTTGCATCCCCTATCAGAATATGCTATGCTGAGTATGCTCTTATACTAGCCAGGCATACGATACCATGCCGCGCTGCGCCGTCAAGGCGCCGGGCATGCATATAGGGGGTGTATAATACTGCAGCTAATAATACCATATTCAGGAAACAGGAATGTATCCTGTTTTTTTTGTTCACATAGGAAGAAAACTATTTTTCTGGCAGATTAGAGCGATGATAGAATTTCACAGAACAGCGGCCATCTTGAAATATGATGATGAGACTGGAAAACTTAATAATATTCCTGTTCATAAACAAGATCACGAGAGCGGGAAGATTCCATTTACCCTTTTAGCGGAAGAATTGAATTGTGCCAAAGCCCGGAATTGCGAGGACGAAGTATAATATCCAATAAAAGCGGAAGGAAATCAGGTGTTTAAATATCCGGGAGCAATGGATATTTGAATGCCTTTTTTTAATTCGGGTAAAATAACGAAGACATCAATAATCATTATCGGAGACCATTATCGGAGGACATCATGAGGAAAATAGGAAAACAGCTTATTACGATAGAACTGATTGACAATTATTGCGCGTGGCTTGCGGGCTGTGAAAAAAGTGAGAAGACCATCCAAAAATACCGGTATCATCTGATCCAGTTTATGAAATATCTGGATGGGAGGCCAGTGACGAAAGAACGGGTATTAATATGGAAGAAATATTTGAGGGGACATTACGCGCCAATCTCTGTAAACGGCGCGCTGACGGCGTTAAATGGCCTCTTTCAGTTTTGCAACTGGAAGGACTGCATGGTGCGCTTTTTAAAAATTGGAAAGGCTTCTTTCTGCCAGGAGAGCCGGGAGTTGTCTAAGGAAGAATATGTGAGACTGGTCGAGGCGGCGGCCCAAAAGGGCAACGAGAGACTGGCGCTTGTGATTCAGACCATCTGTGCCAGCGGAATCAGAATATCGGAGCTTGCCTACATCTCAGTGGAGGCGGTTCAGAGAGGCAGGGCAGAGGTGGAGTGTAAGGGAAGAGTGAGAACCGTCCTTTTAACCAAAAATCTGTGCATTATTCTGCAGCAGTATGCGATGAGAAAAGGAATCACAGAGGGGGCAATATTCAGAACCAGAAACGGAAAGGTGCTGGACCGCAGCAATATATGGAGGGAGATGAAGGCGCTTGGCGCGGCGGCATGTGTGGAACATGAGAAGATATTCCCGCATAACTTAAGGCATCTGTTTGCAAGGACGTACTATGAGGCAGAGAAGGATCTGTCAAAATTAGCGGATATTCTGGGACATCAGGATATTAACACGACACGGATCTATACGATGGAGAGCGGAAACAGACACAGACAGCAGCTGGAGAAATTAGGGCTGTTGGTTACATCATACAACCGATTATCTCTTTTGTTGTAAAATATAGAAATAAAAATAAGAATTCAACCTGATTATACTACATATTAATTTTAAAATCTATATTTTCCTACATTAATTTTTGTTTTTCGACACAAAAAGCAGACCGAACAAATGAAAAATTTCGATCTGCCTTATAATCATGCAATTTTTTGATCGTTTCTGCGCTTTTAACCGCGGAAACGATTTTTTTTTCCTTCTTCTTCCAAAATTTTACAACAAAAGAGATATTCGGTTGTAAACCGGGACGGAGAACGAAGGATGAGAAAAATCAGAGAACCGTGCGCCTTTTTGATTTTAATGCTGTTGATTGGTTTTCGCCCCTGTATGCCGGTATGCGGATTATGATGCGG
>OJKJ01000260.1_pt1 | contig 35591 bp, 30 predicted proteins | sample 1596491 | NCBI WGS metagenome assembly OJKJ01 (sample SAMEA4350160, study PRJEB24818) | metagenome | biome: human; feature: gut; material: faeces | place: Denmark | collected 2013-09 | reverse complement strand
CTGTTTTGTTCTGCCAATTCCATAACGAGCTCCAGAACCGCCAGGGTCATCCGGGCTGTTTTGCATTTTTCCCGGAAGGTAAACCGCTGGTGCCGCACCGTGGAGGCGGTCACACCCAGCCGTTTGGCCACGGCGGCGTCCGAAAGGCCGGAGGCGAAAAGCTCCAGCAGCTCCCGCTGGTTTTCCGTAAAGGCAAGATATTTGCTCCCGCTTTCCAGCAGGGCGGCCAGCGGGCCGCCGTGACGGTTCTCGCAGTGGCGGGCGGCAGCTCTGCGGGCGGTGAGGTAGCGGCCCTCAACGCAGAAAATCTCTTCCGCGTCAAAGCTCTCCCCGCATACCGGGCAGACAAAAGCCTCTTTTTCCCCGTCGAAGGAATAGCCCGCTTTCAGGCAGGCAATGTCCTGTTCCTCTAAGAATTTCATCTTCTTCCCTCAGTTTGTTTCGGAATAATATAAACTTATTATAATTAAGTTTATAAAATTTGTCAACATAAATTTGCTGATCTTTTGCGTCGGTTTTACTGCCTCACTTGCAAAACTGGAAAGCCGAAATACTTTACAGAACTTCGGCTGTGAAGACAGAGGAACCGTCTATTGCCGGATTGTTATGGAAAGGCTATGCTGTAGTGCCGCCCTGCGGGACGCCCGTTTTTCCGGAATTATTCCTTTATGCGTTCCAAATACTCTTCCAGGCAGATTTGCTGCTCGTAAATCTCTGCCGCCGCTTCTTTTCCAACATAGCGGTAATGCCAGACTTCCTCAGCAGTGCCCGTGATATCGGTCTTGCTGCCTGGATAACGAAAAATGAAGCCGTACTTATAACTGTTTTCCTGCAGCCAGAAATAGAGGTCATAGGTCGCGCCGTTAATATCCACCGCAAAGCCTAGTTGATGCTCGCTGTATCCAGGGGCAGCGACCCATTCCTTTGCCATTTCTGCGGCCTCCTCCACGGAATACCCCTGTTTTTGATATTCCCGGATTTTATCATTGTACAAGCTCTTTTGTTTCTCTGAAGTCCGATAGCCGGATACTACCATCGGCAGCTGATCCCAATTGTCTTCTTTAGCCGCTTCCAGCATTTCCATCAGGGGCTCGTAAATCCGTTCATCCACTTTTTCCCCGCCCGGAATCTCCGCCAGAGTGATCTCATACGTTTTCGGGAGCGGGTTCCAGCGGTTTACCAAGGTGAGATACCATGGCATAGCAGCGGACTCCGGTTCAGCAGCAGGCTCGCCGTCCTGTGGCGCGCCTGTCACTGTCACAGGAATTTTCTGCAGGGGGTATTCCACGGCAGGTTCTTGCGGGAAAGTATACCCGCTTATCCAATAAGCCGCTGCAAGGCATAGAACTAAAACAACGGGCAGCAGAAGCAGCGGCCAGCTCCGCCGCCGGCGCCTCTGACGTCTGCGGCCAAACTGTTTTTTTTCTTCCATAACGACTAAGCAGCTCCTTTCATGCAGGGCAAAGCAAAAGCCCCTGTCTGGCTGTTATTTTACCAGACAGGGGCCTTGTGATTTTAAAGATCAAACAGTTCTTTTCCTAAGAAAAAATGAAGGGATTATGCTTTTTTTGCAATGGGCAGTGTAACGGTAAAGCGTGTCCATCCGTTTTCGCTGTTGGCTGTAATCGTCCCGCCGTGCAGGGTGACGATCTCCTTTGCTATGGCAAGCCCCAGCCCCGTTCCTCCTGTGCCTGCAGCGCGGGATTCATCCAGGCGATAGAATTTTTCAAACACGGTGTCCAGCTTTTCCCCCGGAATGGTTTTTCCGTAACTGCAGACAGACACAACAACTTTTTCCCCCTTATCCTCGGCACGTACGATGACCTCTGCTCCGGATTCGCTGTATGACGCTGCGTTTTTAAGAAGATTGTTGAATACACGGGCCAGCTTCTCCGCGTCGCCGCAAACCTGCAGCGGTTCCTCCGCCTGGAAAGCGACATAGTTTCCATGTTCATTAAGAAGCGGGATGTGCTCGTCTATCACCTGTACGAGCAGATAATACAGGTCAACAGGCTTGGGGGTGATGGTGATTTGCTGGGTGTTGTAACGGGTAATTTCAAAAAACTCGTCTATCATCTTTTCCAGACGGTATGCTTTTTCCAGGGAGATGTGAATGTAGTTTGCCTTTTGCACGGCGGGGAGATCGGGAATCTCCTCCAGCAAATTCAAATACCCGATGATGGAGGTCAAGGGCGTCCGGATATCGTGCGCCAGGTACATGACCAGCTCATTCTTCCGCTGTTCAGCAGTTCTGGCCGCTTGTGCCCTTTGTGTCAGAATGTTCTGCACCGAGTTCAGCTTGTTTTCAAAGGGCTCCATCTCCGGGGAAAGCTGGATTCGCTCCGCGTGGTCAGACAGAAGGCTGTCGATTCCGGAATTGATCTCCCTGAAGTACCGGGCCATCCATCGGAACAGGTACCAGAGCAGCAGCAAAAAAACGAGAATGATCGCAACAGCAAAAAAGATTTCCCTATAGCCCCGAAAATAGTTATTATATAGGAGAAACGCCTCTTCATGGTCCATGTCCATCCACAGTTCCATCAGGGAGATGATCCAATCGCCCATGCGATGTTTCCATAAGAACAGGTAAAGGCCGACCACGATCACGGTTGAAATGATCGCGCTGATGCAGAAACGCCGCATAATCCTGACTTGAAAGGCGGTATAACCCGTTTTCTTTCTTTCAGTTCTCAATTTTGTACCCGTATCCCCAGACGGTCTTGATGTATTTTGGATTTTCATAGGAATCCCCCATTTTTTCCCGCAGATGCCGGATATGCGCGGTGATGGTGTTGTTATTTTTGGTATAATACTCGTCTTTCCAAATCTGGCGGAACAGTTCCTCCGAACTGACCACCCGCCCTTTATTTTGACATAAAATCTGCAGGATGGAAAATTCGGTAGGGGTCAGGGAGAGCGGATGCTCGTTCAGTGTACAAGTATGGGACTTTATATCCAGAGACAGTCCGGAGAGGACGATAATTTCACTGTCATGCTCCGGGCCGGCATTGTAGCGTTTATATCTTCTCAGCTGCGCTTTCACTCTGGCGACCAGTTCCAGAGGCTGGAACGGTTTTGTCATATAATCGTCCGCTCCGATGGACAGGCCGTTGATTTTGTCAATTCCCTCGCCTCTGGCCGTCAGCATGATAACCGGATATTGATGTTGTTCCCGGATCTTCTGGCACAGCTGGAAGCCGTCCATATCAGGGAGCATCACATCCAATACGGCCAAATCCAGCTTCTCTGTTTCGATGCAGCGGAGCGCATCCATAGCGTTGTAAAATTTAAAAACTTGAAAATCTTCATTTTCAAGATAAAGGGAGACGAGATCGGCTATTTCATGCTCGTCATCGACAATCAGTATTTTATCTCGTTGCATAAAGAACCCCTTTCTGCAGTTCAGGATATTTTGTCCGCGCAAGTACTCCTTCTGCTATTTTACCAGAGTTTCCCGGGTTTTTGTACTTACGCTGCATTTCTTTTAAAGCAATGCTGGGGGATTCTTCCAAAAACGAAAAGAAAATAGAGAAAAACGCTTGTACGTACAAATCGAATATGCTATCATGTGTCCATCGGGAAACCGAAACTCGAAGGTAGAAACGGGAGGAATTTGAACGATGAAAAGCAGGTCTGTGCCGGTTACGGCATTTCAGCCGGGAGAGGGCTTTCTGCCGGACTGTCAGCGGCTGGTAAAAGAGCAGGTGATTCCCTACCAGTATGAGATTCTCAACGACAGGCTGGAGGGCGTGGAGAAGAGCCATGCGCTGGAAAACTTCCGCATTGCGGCAAAGAAAACCGCCGGGAATCCTGTAACGGAAGAGTTTTACGGAATGGTGTTTCAGGACAGCGACGTGGCCAAGTGGCTGGAGGCCGCCGCCTATTCCCTGACCGTGCAGCCCGACCCGGAACTGGAAAAGGAAATCGACGGCGTGGTGGAGCTGCTGGCCTCCGCCCAGCAGGAGGACGGCTATCTCAATTCCTATTTTACCGTCAAAGAGCCGGAGCGCCGCTGGACCAACCTGCAGGAGGCACACGAGCTGTACTGCGCGGGCCATTTGATGGAGGCTGCCTGCGCCTATTATGAGGCTACGGGCAAGGACGGCTTCCTGAAGGTGATGGAAAAAAATGCAGACTGCATTTACGAGCAGTTTATGAATCACTGCCCCAAGGGGTATTCCGGCCATCCCGAGGTGGAGCTGGCCTTGATGAGGCTGTACCGGGCGTCCGGAAATTCCAAATATAAAGAGCTGGCGCAGCATTTTGTGGATGTGCGCGGCGAAGCGCCCAACTACTTTATGGAAGAGAAAGCGAAGCGGGGCTGGAACGTCTGGGGGCCTACCGGCAATGACGCCGAGGATACCGATTACACCCAGAGCACCCTGCCTGTCCGCCAGCAGAAAGACGCGGTGGGACATGCCGTGCGCGCAGTCTATCTGTATACCGCCATGGCAGACCTGGCCAACGAGACGGGGGACGCGGGCCTGAAGGAGGCCTGCGAAACGCTGTGGAAGAGCATCACCCACCGCAGGATGTATGTCACCGGCGGCATCGGCTCTACAGTGATCGGAGAGGCCTTTACAGTGGATTACGACCTGCCCAACGCCACCGTATATGCGGAGACCTGCGCCTCCATCGGCCTGATGTTCTTTGCCCGGCGCATGCTGGAGCTGGAGGCCAAAGGCGAATATGCGGATGTGATGGAGCGCGCCCTGTACAACACGGTGCTTGCCGGTATGCAGCTGGACGGCAAACGCTTCTTCTATGTCAACCCGCTGGAGGTGGTGCCGGGGATTTCCGGAAAAGCAGCCACCCAGCGGCATGACCTGCCCCAGCGTCCCCAGTGGTACGCCTGCGCCTGCTGCCCGCCCAATGTGGCGAGGGTACTTTCTTCCATCGGCAGCTATGCCTACAGCGAAGGGGAGGAGGCCCTGTTCCTCCATCTCTATCTGGGCGGGACCGTAAAGTCTGCCAAGGGATATTCCCTCAGCTGTGAAACCGGTTATCCCCACTGCGGCGCTGTGCGCTATGTGTTCCATGGGGAGCAGGAGGCTGTCCTGGCCCTGCGGATTCCCGGCTGGAGCCGGAACACGGCCCTCACGGTCAATGGAGAAGCTGTGGATCTGGCGGCGGCTGTCAGGGACGGCTATGCCATGCTGAACAGGCAGTTCCATGAGGGCGACGTGATCGAGCTTACTCTGGATATGACGCCCCGCAAGGTGTTTGCCTCCTCCAAAATTCCGGCGGATACCGGCTGCGCGGCGGTGCAGCGCGGGCCCCTGGTGTACTGCGCGGAGGGTGTGGACAATGGAGGCGATATCCTCTCCCTATCCCTGAACCGGGATGGGGCTCTGCGGGAGGAGGACTTTGATGCCGGACTTCTGGGCGGTGTGGTCCCAGTGCTGGCGGATGGATGGCGTACCCAGCAGATGGAAGACCTGTACACGGCCAGCCGGCCCGGAAGGGAGAAAACGGAAATCCGCATGGTGCCCTATTATACCTGGGGAAACCGCGGCCTGAACCAGATGCGCGTCTGGCTGCCGGAGGCCTGACCGGGTTCGGAAGGAATGCGGATAGAAAAACGGAGAGGCCGTCAGCAGGGGATTTTTCCCCGCTGACGGCCTTCTGCTGTATAAAAAAAGCCTTTGGCCGTCATTCTTCCAAAAGACGGCCTTTTTTAAGTGGCGGAGGGTCGTTCGCCGCGCTCCTCCCGATCATCTGACGTTCGGTTTTGTTCCCGCGTCCCTTAGCCGCTGCCGGCTTGTTCTTGCCGGGCTGCGGGCCATTGGAAAAAGTAAAGTTTTCGCCCGGCTTTTTCAAAAGGTGGTGATGGGGTGCAGAAGAGTCCGCGGCCTGCCCTTATCCCAGCGCCACATCCAAAATCATCATGATGAGAAAGCCGCCCATGACCCCCAAGGTGCCCGGGTGCGAGTGTTCCCCCAGGTGGGCCTCTGGAATCAGCTCTTCCACCACCACGTACATCATGGCCCCTGCGGCAAAGCTGAGAAGCCAGGGCATCAAGGGCTGGATGGTACCGGCTGCCAAGACCACCAGGATGCCGAAAATGGGCTCCACAATGCCGGAAAGGGAGCCGTAAAGAAAGCTTTTCCCGGCAGAGAGCCCCTCCTGCCGCAGCGGCAGGGAGATGGCTGCGCCCTCGGGAAAATTCTGTATGCCGATGCCGATGGCCAGCGCCATGGCGGAGGCATAGAGGGCCGGGTCGTTTCCGGCATGCTGGGCGGCCAAGGCAAAGGAAAGGCCCACAGCCATGCCTTCGGGAATGTTGTGCAGGGTGACGGCCAGCACCAGCAGCGTGGTGCGTTTCCAAGGGGAGGCAACGCCTTCCGCTCTGGCCGCGCCCGCATGCAGATGGGGCAGCAGGGCGTCCATCGCCATCAGGAAAAGGATTCCCAGCAGGAATCCGCCCGCAGCGGGCAGCCAGCCCGGCATGCCGGATCCCTCCGCCTGGTCAATGGCCGGGATAAGCAGGCTCCATACGGAGGCGGCGATCATCACCCCGGCTGCAAACCCCAGAAAAATGCGCTGCACGTCAGCGCTGATTTTGTTTTTGAAGAAGAAAACCAGGGCGGCGCCCAGGGTGGTCATCAGGAAGGTGAAGCCGGTTCCTCCGGCGGCCCAGAGTATGGACTGCGCAGTCATAAAAATCACCTCAAAGATTCTTTATAATCAGTTAGTATCCTCTAACATGGTACAGGAAAACCCGGGCTTTGTCAAGTGAAAAAGCCCGGGTTTTCTGGTAGTATGTAGAATTTTAAAACTAATTCTCAATTTATCCAAGAACACCCAAATGCTCCAGCAGAATCTTCAGGCCGATGAGAATCAGGATGATGCCGCCGATGAGCTCTGCGCGGCTCTTATAGCGCACGCCGAACAGGCTGCCAAGCTTCAGGCCCAGGGCGGAGAGCAGGAAGGTGATAACGCCGATAAACGAGACCGCCGGCACGATATCCACCTGCAGAAAAGCAAAGCTTACCCCCACGGCAAGGGCGTCTATGCTGGTGGCCAGCGCCAGGGGCAGCATGGAGCGGAAAGAGAGGGAAGCGTCAGCTTCGCCGCAGTCTTCGCAGCCGTCCTTTTTGGAGACCGCCTCGCGGATCATGTTGGCGCCGATCAGGCCCAGCAGCACAAAGGCGATCCAGTGGTCAAAAGCCGTGATGCTGTCCCGGAACTGGATGCCTACCAGGTACCCCAGCAGAGGCATCAGCGCTTGAAAACCGCCGAACCACAGGCCTATTATCACCATGTTCCGCGGCTTGGCGGCCTTGAGGGCCAGCCCCTTGCAGACGGCCACCGCAAAAGCGTCCATAGAAAGGCCTACAGCCAGTGTGAAAAGTTCGAAAAGTCCCATAATTTTCCAATTCCCCTCTCTGTTTCTCCGCGGCGGCCGCCCACGCAGCCAAAAAAAGACTCAGCGGAAGGCGGCAGAACGCCGCTTTCCGTGAGTCTCGTTTTTTCAGGCAGAACCAGATTTCCATCAATATGTTGGCAATGCCGCGGTATCCCGCAAACTACTCCCCCACAGGGTGTTTTATTATTTTATCTGATTATGGAAAGCTTGTCAAGCAGTTCCTTTGGGAACTGCCCTTGCCCTGTTCCGCAGTCAGATATGGTAGGCATGAATCGAGACATGGATTGTGCAAAATATTAAAAATGTATATAAAATGTGTAATTTGATATATATTTAGTGCCGATTCTTGACTTAGAGGTCGGAACGTGGTAATGTGAATTTATAAATATCAGAAACAGTCGAAAAGAGATGATTGCCTGCCGGTATTTTGGCTTGACGTAGGGAGAAAGCGGAAACAAGCGATGAGCGGCATCCGGTTCCGGATGCGAAAGGAGCGTTACCTATGTCGGATTACAAAGTGATCGTTTACGGAAACGGGCTGCAGGCGGTGTTCGCGGCGTGCAAGGCGGCGTCGCAGATCACCAGCGGGAAGGTCCTTCTGGTCGTGCCGGATACCACGGGAAAGCTGGGCGGCATCGTCACGGTCGGCGGGCAGAACTATTGGGATCAGGAAGGTACGGCAAGGGCAGACTTTCAGCAAAAGGGTTCCTTCTACTATACCTTCAGCGATTACCTGTTTGACAAAAACGGGAACAAGGTGAGCGACTACGCCGGGAAGGGCTACAGCACCGACACCCTCGCCCAGAAGTTTGCCACCATGGTGGGGAAACGGACGAATATCGAAGTGATGTACCGTACGGATATCTGCGACTTTGCCACAACCGGCAGCCCCTACCGGATCACCTCCGTCACTTTAAAGGGGATCGAGCGCAACTCCAGCGGATATATCGTCTGGAAAAATGAGACGGGAGTGGTGAAAACGGGGGATATCTTTGTGGATGCCTCCGAAGAAGGGCGCTTGGCGCGCATGGCCAATACCTCCGTCACGGTGGGCCGGTATGACTGGCCCTGGTCGGAAAATGGGAAGCAGCTGCTGGACGGAGCGGACAGCACCGGCAGGCAGCAGGCGGCGACGCTGATGTTCAAAATCAAGGGGGTTGTCCCGCCGGCTGCTCCTCCAAGCGGAACCGACCGGATCGTGGATGCAAATGGCGCAGAATGGGATTATTTTTACAGAAGCCAGAACGCTTCCGGCTCCACTTACCGCAGCGACGGAAAGTGCTGTGAATCCGCAGGCGGCAGGGTGGGCCTGGTCAACCCCAATGGCCCGATCAAGACCTTTAACGACAGCCATGGCGGAAGGTACGCTTTCAAGGGCTACAATATGGCCCGGGACGGATACGACAGCGACGAGTGGTGGATCAACACGCTGATGATTTTCCACGTGGACGGCAGGGCAAACGAACGGGACGTGGGCACTAAATTTTACCCCAACAATGTGGTGGGGGGCTGCTGGAATGTGGATAAATCCTGGGCGGAGGCCAACAACCTGCTGAACAATACAACGGAACGGAAGACGATTACGGAATGCATCCAGTCCCTGGGGCCCCAGTTCACAAATGCGGAGCTGGTAATCCGCAATGGGAAGGTGGTCACCGGCGAGGTGCTGTATCTTCGGGAGACCGTGCACATGTCGGATGTTTCCACAAACCGCGCTCATGGGACAGAGGATACCAATTATCATATCACCATGACGGCGTCGAAAGATGCGAGCACATCGGAAGCTGCACAGACGGGGGCTGATCTTGCCTATAAGCCCACCGCTGTGGGCGTCATCTACTATGGGACCGATATGCACCCCTATAAGATAGAGGAGATGAAGGTCAATGGGAATTATGTATGGGGGACGGAATATACCCGGGATTCGTCAAAGAGTCCCCCTAAGCCTGTCTATGTTCCTTACAACGCCCTGACCACGCGGTATGTGGCGAATCTGCTGCTGCCGGGCTACGCGGCCAACATGTGTTCCTATGCCTGGGCAAAGGCCAGGGTGGCGCCCAATCTGGCGGTGCTGGGGGATGCGGCGGGCGTGGCGGCTGGCTACTGCGCGGAATACAATGCGTCCTCTTCCACCAAAAAGTGGCCTTACAACCTTTCCTCCGCGGACATTACGACGCTTCGGACCAGGCTGAAAGGACAGGATGTGAGGCTGGATAAGAAGTCGTACTCTAATTCATAAAAGAGAAAGTGTGGGAGAGCGGGACAGGCTGTCCCGCCTTCCCGTCTAAACCCATTGCGATAGGAGGCTTGGTCAGATTGAAAAAAATGATTTCCCTGTTTCTGGCAGTCCTGCTAGCCTGCTGCGGTACGCTGGGCGCATCCGCGCTGGAATACCCGGATCCTTATAGAATTCTGTATGAGACGAACGGCGGATACATTGAATTTTATAAACAAGAGATGTGGCAGAAAGGAACTACGCTGCTGCTTACAAATTCTAAAGATTTGACAGGAGATTTGGTGATTCCCTCGGAGGTGGACGGATATCGGGTGACAGCGGTCTATTATGACTTTTGGAGTCAGGAATATGGGCTGCTATTTTCCGACCTGGCTTCCATCACCTTTCCGGGCACGATGGATTCTCTCCAAGAGCCCTATACGCCCGATGACCAGGCTTTCCCCGACAGCTTGCGAAAAATTGTAGTGCTTGAAGGCGTAGGACGCTTTGGCACGGCACGGTTCAGGTATCTGGAGGAGGCTCATCTTCCGGCCAGCATACGTCATATCCCGGAGGAGGCGCTGCCCTGGAGGAATGAGAACTTCACGATCTACGCGCCCACGGATTCCGGGGCGCACCGGTATGCGGTGGAGCATGGGGTGAACTTTGTGGCGGAGGGGGATCCGCCGGTGTTGTTTACGGATATCTCCGGCCATTGGGGCGAGCAGGATATCCTGTGGAGCTTCCGGAACCAACTGCTGATGGGCACGTCGGAGACGGCCTTTTCTCCCGAAGCGAATCTGACGCGGGGCATGCTGGCCGCGGTGCTGTACCGGCTGGTAAATGAACCGGATAAAGAGGTAGAAAATCCTCCTGAAATCCGATTTGATGATGTGGACGCGAACGCTTATTATTACAAAGGAGCCTGCTGGCTGAAATTCATGGGAATTGCGGACGGCGAGGGAAACAACCGGTACCGCCCGAACTCCAACATCACGCGGGAAGAGCTGGCCGCCATGCTTCGCCGTTTTACCATGATGGTCACGGAAGACAAGAACGCCAACCCCACCGGAAAACTGGATGAGTTTGCCGACGGGGGAAAGGTGCAGAGTTGGGCGAAGAATGCAATGTCCTGGGCGGTGGGCCAGGGCATTCTCAAGGGGGACGAGAAAGGCAGGCTGAACCCTCAGGGTCTGGCCACCCGCGCTGAAGTTGCCGCTATACTGCACCGGTTTGAGCTGCAGAGGGTCTATTGAGTTAAAAGCCGGGCGGCGGTTGCTTGGCGGCCGCCGTACGACACCGGTATCTGTGCCGTTCAGGATTGGGGTAATCCTATCGGAAATGAAGAGGCCGCCGCGGGCGGGCTGCATTTGCAGCTGCCGGCGGCGGCTCTTTTGACGTTTGAAATTCTACTCGGTGAATTTTGATTGCTCTTGGAACATACAGCGGCTATAATGGAGAAGAGGCCGGAGAAACTGTCCGGCGCGTGGAATTGGTAGGAGGTGCGTTCTGTGAATCTGTTTTTGTTTTCCTGTATGGCCCTGCCGCTGTGGGCGGCTATTTTTGCCCTGTATTTCCTGCTGCGACGGGACCGGCGGACGATGCGCCACAGCCTGATCGCCAAATGTGCGGGCAGCTTTCTGGCGGTGAGTTCTGCCGGTCTGGCGCTCTGCCTGCGGGGAGAAAACCCGCTGTGCCATGGGATATTCTGGTTTTTCGTACTTTGCACCATCGCGGACGCCCTGCTGGAACTGCAGTTTGTGGCGGGCATGCTGGTGTTTGGCGCGGCCCATGTGTGCCTGCTGTTCTGGCTTTGGGGGATTGCTCCGCCCACCTGGTGGAGCCTGCTGTTCTGGGCCGTGCCCTACGGGGCGTCTGCGGTGCTGTTCCGCAGGGAAATCCCCAAGCTTGGCAGGCTGACAATACCGTTCTGCCTGTATCCCGCGGTGCTCAGCGCCTCCCTGGCGCTGGCCGCGCCCCTGCCCTTCACTGCGGGTCCGGCGCTCTGGCCAGCCGCTGTGGGCGCGCTGTGCTTTTTTATTTCCGACATGCTGGTGGCAAAGGGGGAGCTCACAGGTTTGGACCCGAAATTCCACAAGCTGGTGATGCTCCTCTATTGGGGCGCCCTGTATCTGCTGGCAGCGCCGCTTTGGGCGGCTTAATCCCCAGTGGTGAGTTCGAAAAGCCGAGCGCTCATCGGATGGGGCAGTTCTGCGGTGAGGGAGCCGGCTTCCGGATTCCACCGGAAGCTGCAGTCCCCCCGGGCCGGGTAGAGGCAGCGCGCCTCCGCCTGCCTGCCCAGCAGATGCTTCACCGGCAGCGTGCAGACGGGAGAGGCGCTTCCCCTGCGCCACAGGGCCACGTAGGTCTTCGGGCCGGATTTGAGCCCCAGGGAAACCCACTCGTCCCCATAGGAGGAGAGCCCCAGCGGCCAGAAGGGGACGGCGGTTTTCAGGTTCTGCCGGATGCCCTTGTAGCAGGAAATGCCCTCCTGCACCAGTGCGAAGCGTTCCGGGCTGAGATTTGCCAGGTGGCCGCTCTGGTGGATGCGCAGAAGCATGGCGTTTACCATGTTGAAGACAACTTCCTCCTCGTCCCCCTCGGACAGGGGATAGCTCCAGATGGCGGCCTGCTCCGGCGTCAGGGCGGAGGGGGCGTTGGCGGAGATGGTGGCGTAGCGGCGGTAATCCTCCTGGTCGCTGGTGGACTGGATGCTGTGGCGGGAGAGCAGCGCGTAATCCATACGCAGGCCGCCGCTGGAGCAGTTTTCGATGATGAGCTCCGGGTACCGCGCAAACACAGAGTCGAGCCACTGCAGATAGGCGCGCTGGTGGCCCAGCAGGCCGTCGCCAAAGCTGTCGGCGTCCACCTCCGTGCCGATGCCGGGCTCTATATTGTAATCCATTTTAATATAGCCCACGCCGTATTCCCGCACCAGCCGGTCAATCACCCCGTTGGCGTGAGCAATCACTCCGGGATGCCGGAAATCCAGCTGGTACCGGCTGCGGTCGTAAACCTTTTCGCCGTGGCGCAGGAAGTACCACTCCCTGGGAACCTGGTCGGCCAGGGGACATTTGATGCCCATCACCTCGATTTCCAGCCAGACGCCGGGCACCATGCCCTTTTTCCGGATGTAATCCATCACCTCTTTCAGGCCGCCGGGAAACCGGCCTTCGGCAGGCTTCCATTCGCCCACGTTGTCCCACCAGAAGCCGTCGGAATACCAGCCCGCGTCCACACAGTAGTATTCGCACCCCGCCTCCGCCGCCTTGTCGATGAGGGGCAGCTCCTTCTCAGTGGTGGGGTCCGCCCACAGGCAGTTCATGTAGTCGTTGAAAATGACGGCCAGGGTTTCGTTGTCTCGGTTTTTCCGGCGGATGCCGCGGCGGTAGGCGGTCAGCTGGCCCATAGCCTCGTCGAAGCCTCCGGGGCAGGAGCCGACGCAGACGGGAACGGTGGTAAAGGTTTCGCCGGGCTTCAGGTTTTTCCACCAGTGGGACTGGTTCTCCGTGGGACCGGAAAGCTGCAGGTAGAGGTGGCCGTCCTGGTCGGCGATCTCCCAGTGCCAGGAGCCGTTGTGCTCAATCTGCCAGTAGAGGGAGGAATTTGTCTCCTGATTATAGAGGCAGCCCATGGGCAGATACTCCTTAGTGGACCAGTTGCCTGTGTTGGAGATGTTGATGTATTTTGAGGTGTGCATGGTTTCCGCGGGCTGGGAAACCGACATGCCCAGGTCGGCGAGAGTATAGCGGTTCCAGTGCAGCTCCTTCTGCCAGCCGTTGTGGGGCAGGTACAGGGCAAGTTTTTGGTCGAAGGGGAGCAGGCCTTCCTTTTCGACGCCGGTCAGCGCAAAGGAGGAAACGTATTCCAGGCCTCTGGGCGCGCCGCCGGAATTGACCACCTCGGTCCAGGAACGCACCGCCTGGACGCCGTCATAAAATTGGAGATGGCTGCGCACAATCAGGGAGAGGGGCTCGTCCGCCATGGTGATCACCAGCTTCCTGCCCAGTTCGTTGCGGGTGTCGGAGAAATCCTGGTATTTCAGGCGGTAACCCGGTGCGGTGCGCACATATTTCAGGCCGTGGCGCTCACCGGGACGGTCCAGGCCGGAAATCTGCACCTCTGCCAGACGGAACCCCACAGTCCCGTCCTGGGAGGTGAGGGTCCGTTCGTCAAAGGGCAGGGCTGAAAAATGCAGCAGCTTGATCTCGTTTTCCCCGTTGATTTCAAACACCAGATGAAGCCCGTTTTCTGTGACTGTCATTCGTTTCAATGAAAATTCCTCCTGCTTGTACAGACATTTATTGACCCTATTTTACAGAAAGCGGAGAGAGAAGTAAAGGCTTTTTTCAGGGGCCCCATGCCGGGAAACCCGTGAACCGAAAGTGAGAAAAAGGAGAGAGCGCTGTGAAAGAGCTGGGATTGGCCCATATGCTGGCGGAAAAGAGAAGGGAGAAGGGGGTGACCCAGGAAAAACTGGCGGCCTATCTGGGCGTTTCCAAGGCTTCGGTCTCCAAATGGGAAACCGGGCAGAGCTGCCCCGATATTTTACTGCTGCCCCAGATTGCCGCGTACTTTGACATCAGCGTGGACGCCCTGCTGGATTATAAGCCCCAGATGACCCGGGAGGAAATCCGCAGGCTCTATGCCCAGCTGTCGGAAAAATTCTGCCGGGGCGCCTTTGAGGAGGCCTGGGCGCAGTGCAGAGAAACGGTGCGGAATTACTATTCCTGTTTTCCTCTGCTGCTGCAGATGGCGGGGCTGCTGCTGAACCATTCGGCGCTGGCGGGAAACGGGAAGCTCGCCCGGCAGGTGCAGGAATATGCGGCGGAGCTCTGCGTCCGCGTGAAGGAGGGCAGCGGGGACGTCACGCTGCTGCGTGCGGCAAATTCCCTGGAAGCCGCCGCCAGTTTGATGCTGGGAAGGCCGGAAGAGGCGACTGCGCTTTTAAAAGACGTCAACCGCATGCCTGGGCTGGGGGAAGAATCCATCTATGCCGCCGCCATGCAGTCCCAGGGGGATCTCTCGGGAGCCAAAGAGGTGCTTCAGGTCTGTCTGTACCGTCATGTGACGGAGCTTTTGAGCAACCTTTCCTCCTATCTGACGCTCGTATCCGACGAGCCCGAAGGGTTTGAGGAGGGAATGCGCCGGGCAGAGGGGATTTGCAGTCTTTTTCGAGTGGAGGAGCTTCACCCCTATCTGGCGGCACAGGTTGCCTATGTGGGAGGTTACGGCTGGTACCAGCTGGGGGAGCGGGAGAAAACCATCCGGTATCTGCAGGAGTATGCTCGTCTGTGCGGTTTGATCTTTCCCGCAGCCCTCCGCGGCGACGCCTTCTTTGACCGGATTGACCCCTGGATTTCAGGGCTGGAGCTGGGGGCCTCCGCGCCGCGGAATGAAAAGCTCATCCGCAGGGGGTTGGTAGAGGCAGTGAGGGAGAATCCCCTGTTTGCCCCTCTGAAAGAGGATCCACGCTTCCGAAGGCTGGTGGAACACCTGGAACAGGAGCTGGGGGACAGGTAAAAAGATTCCCCTTCCCGGCCCTTTCATCACGGGGAGAAGAGCTGGGCCAGCAGATTTGCTTTTACCTGCTCCATAGCGGCGGGATCCGGCTGGGGCAGAGCGGCGTCGAACCGATCGGCGGCCCCCTTTGCCTCCTTCAGGCAGCTTACGGCGGTCTGAACCAGCTCCTTATAAGCGGTTTGCAGGTTCTGCAATTGGGCGGCATAGGCTTCGTCCGTACCGGGAGTGACACAGAGCTGGTACATGTCCAGGATTTCGTCTCCGGAACGGGAAGGGAAATATTCGTGGGGAGCGGTGCTGTCCAGCAGGCAGAAGCCCAGCTCCCGCACGGCGACCAAATCCAGGCTTTTGGGGTCGAGGGAGCAGTGATACCGTTCCACGGTATAGCCCCGGTTCAGGGCCGCCCGGGCGAGCTTTTTCAGGAAGGTGGATTTTCCCGTGCCGGGACGCCCCTTGATGAAATACCGCTTTGGGATGGAGGCCGTTACCTCCGGCACATAGTCCAGGTTTCCGTCGGCTGTGGCAGCGCCGAAAAAGCGGTGGATTTCCCTGCCTGGCCTGCCGGACTGTTTTCCGCCCAGCAGCAGGTCAATCATTTTTTCCGTCAGCCGGTCGGCGGCGGAAAAATCCATCTGGGAGAGGTAAATTTTTTCCTGCTCGTCGTGCAGCAGCCTGGCCTTGCCGAAAATGCTTCTGGCTTTTTCCAGATTTTCCAGGATGGGGGCCAGCTGTTCCGGAGCCAGTACGGCCAGCACATTGGGTTCCTCAGGGTCATAGACGTCAAAACCGAAAGCGCCTGCGGAGCGTTCCGGCAGAATGACGCCCTGCATGGAATTATCCAGGCGGTGGTGAACAATTTCTATCGGTGTGTTTTCCTGTTCCGCACGCCTACACACAGCGGCGAACAGCGTCTGCTGCGCGCTGTGGGGGTATCCGCTCAGGCGCACCGTCCGCTCCAGCCGGGAAAAGTTGGAGTCAAAGTAGGAGACCTGCTGGGGGCCGCTGGCATGGAGGAGATAGTGGATGGCTGAATTCAAGTGGATTCCTCCTTATTTTCATGGATATTTCATTGTATGCCGGAAGCGGATGTTCAGAACAAAAAGTCGCTTTGGCTGGGACTGTTCTGTCAAAATTTCCTGAAAAAAAGGATTCCGCTGTAAGGTTTTATCGGTTTGCTGCGTCTTCCTTGACAAGAAAATTGCCGGTTGAAAAATTTGCCCGCCGCAGGTGCGGTTTATTGGAGAAAAATACAGCGGTCCGTGGGGACGGCAGGGAGGTATCATCGATGCAACAGGAAATGGACTGGGTCAAGGACCTGGTGATCTATCAGATTTATCCGCGCAGCTTTTGTGACTCCAATGGGGATGGGGTGGGCGACCTGCCCGGCATCCTGCAAAAGCTGGACTACCTGGAGGAATTGGGCGTGAATGCGGTGTGGTTATCCCCGGTTTACCGTTCTCCAAACGACGACAACGGTTACGACATCTCCAATTATCAGGAGATCATGGAAGAATTCGGCACCATGGAGGATTGGGAACGCCTGCGGGACGCCTGTCATAGCAAAGGCATCCGTTTGATCATGGACCTGGTGGTGAACCACTCCTCCGACGAACACCGGTGGTTCCAGGAATCCCGCTGCTCCCGGGAGAACCCCAAGAGCGATTACTACATCTGGCGCGACCCGGTGGGTGGAAAAGAGCCCAATAACTGGTCTTCGGCCTTTGGCGGCAGCGCCTGGGAATATGTGCCGGAACGGGGACAGTACTATCTCCACCTTTTTTCTAAAAAGCAGCCGGACCTCAATTGGGCCTGCCCGGAACTGCGGGAGGAAATTTACCGCATGATGGAGTGGTGGGTAGAGCGCGGGGTGGACGGCTTCCGGGTGGACGCCATCAGTTATCTGGACAAGCCGGAAGATTTTCCCGATTCCCCCACCGCTCCGGAGCCCGACGGCTATTCCTTCTGTATAGCCCAGCTGGCAGGCCGTCCCGGCACCCACGCCTATATCCGGGAGATGAACGAGAGAATTTTTTCAAAGTATCACGTGATGACTGTGGGGGAGGTAGCCGCGGCCACTTCCCTGGAATTGATGAACTATGTGCGCACGGCCCGGCGGGAGTTTGATATGGCCATCCCCTTTGTTCCGCCGAAGGTGGAGATCAGCACCTGGTCTCCGGGAAAGCTGAAGCGGGATCTTCGGGAGAGCTATGAGGCGCTGCGGGATTCCGGCTGGTGGGCGCGGTTCTTCAGCAACCACGACAAGCCCAGGCAGGTTTCCCTCTATGGGGACGACGGGCGCTGTTGGGAGGTTTCCGCAAAGCTGCTGGCCATGCTGCTGCACACCCTTCCGGGAACCCCGTTCCTCTACCAGGGCGAGGAAATCGGCATGACGAACGTCAGGTTTCCCTCCATTGAGCTCTATGACGATCCGGACGCCAAAAACTGCTATCGCCAAACGCTGCTGGAAGGCGCTTCCGAGGAGGAGGCCCTTCGGCAGGCCCAGCTGGAAAGCCGCGACAATGCCAGAACCCCCATGCAGTGGGACAGTTCCCCGCAGGCAGGATTTACAGTGGGAACCCCTTGGCTTCCTGTGAACCCCAATTATAAAACAATCAATGTGGAAGCCCAGAGGAATGACCCTTATTCCATTTTGCAGTGCTACCGGCGGCTTCTTTCCCTGCGGAGGGAGCACCCGGTGCTCGCCCGGGGAGATCTGGAATTCTTTGACCTGCCGGAGGAGAGCCTGCTGGGCTACCGCCGAAGCTATGAGGGGGAAACTTTGCTGGTGTTCCACAATTTTTCCCCGGAGAGGGCAGAACTTCCTCTGGACCTGGTACCGAAGGAGGCGAAGGTCCTGCTCTCCAGCTATGACCGTGAAGGCGGGTATGGAGGGCCGCAGCTGCGGCCCTATGAATCCGTCATATTCCGGCTTGGATAAAAGATTCCGGCAGGAGGCCTGCCGGGGAAGCGGAGGCTTATGATGAAAACAGGAAGAAATGGAAAGGGCTCCGTGGGGAATCCAGACTTTGAGGATGTTTCCAGCTATTCCGCCCCCTTGAAGCGGGGGAAAAAGAAAAGGAAAAGGCTTTTTCTGTGCCTGAAACTTTGTTTGGCGCTGGTCTGCGTGTGCCTGATCGGCGCGGGCAGCGCCATGGCCTATGTCTCCACCAGCCTGATCGGCGGCCTAACCACCCAGCCGCTGTCCAAGGATCTGGAAAAGCTGGGAATCCCGGAGGACGTGGAATTGGATGACAGCGTCACCAATATCGCCCTGTTTGGACTGGATACCCGCGGGGACAGCTTTGAGGGCAATTCCGACATTATGATGATTGTGTCCGTGGACAACCGCCATAAGATGGTAAAGCTGATTTCGATCCTGCGGGATACCAAGGTTGAGCTGGAGGGCAGCCCCGCACGCATCAATGCCGCCTATGCCTACGGAGGCCCGGACCTTGCCGTCTATACGCTGAACCGAACCTTTGCCCTGGAGGATTACAGCCTCAACATCCAGGACTATGTGTCCGTCAATTTCGGAAACGCGGCAAAGGTGATCGAAGCGGTGGACGGCGTGGATTTGGAGATCACGGCGGAGGAAGCCGGGCAGATCAATGCGAACCTGAATCTGGCGCTTCAGGATGACACCCGGGCAGAGATTGTACCGGAGGATTTTATCGAGGAAAAGGCCGGAATGGCGCACCTCAATGGAAACCAGACCGTGGCCTACAGCCGGATCCGTGTGCTGGGCGGCGACGCCGCTCGGGCGGGGCGGCAGCAGAAGGTGCTGGAGGCTGTGCTGCAGAAGGTACGGGGCGGCAGGGTAAACTATGCCGAGCTCATCCGTGCGGTGATGCCGCTGTGTAAAACGTCCCTGGATCTGGAGGATATCCTGGCCCTTTCCCCAATTCTGCTGACGGATTTCACCGTGGAGACGCTCACCGTTCCGGGAGACCGCGAGGAGGCCTGGGGAGGCCTCGACCCGGATTTTGACGACAACTGGGTTTTTATTTATGACTTCGAACAGGCTGCCCGGCATATCCGCGAGTTCCTCGAAGCGGGCCCCTCACAGCCTTCCGCTCAAAGCAGCGGGGTATCGTAAGGGCTGTTGAGGAAAACCGGAACCGGGGCGTCCAGCGAGAGCGTGTCCGGGGTGACAAGGCAGTCGTATGCCAGTACCCGGACCCCCGCGGCGGCAGCGGCGCGCAGGGCCTCCCCAAATTCCGGATGGGTCCTGTCGTTGGGGATGAATCGGGAAACGCCCTTCATCTGAATGACAAACAGAATCCCCGCCCGGTAGCCTTCCCGCAGGCAGGCGCACAGCTCCTTCAGGTGTTTCACGCCGCGCTGTGTGGGGGCGTCCGGAAACATGGCCGTGCCGTCCTCTTCCAGAGTCACGCCCTTCACCTCCCAAAACCATTTGCCCCTTCCGGCCTCCGCATAGAAATCGAAGCGGGAGCTGCCGTAGACGGTTTCCGGCCGGAGCAGGGTGAGGCCGGGCAGCAGCTTCGGCAAAAACTCCGCGGCCGCCCGGTTGGGGGCCTGGCTGTCCATGTTGATGAGCAGGTTTCCCTTTTCCACGGCAATGAGGTCATACTTTGTTTTGCGTGCGGGATTCCTGCTTTCCTCCACGTAAACGGTCGCGCCGTCCAGCAGCAGTTCCCTGCAGCGCCCGGTATTCTTGACATGGCAAACACAGGTTTCGCCTGCGAGCTCTACATGGGCGATAAAGCGGTTGGGCCTGGCCCGGAAAATTCCCTGTTTTACGGTTTTATACTGCATGTGCCAACGCTTCCTTTTTCTGCTGTTTTTTTCATTATAACATTTTCTCCTGACACCGCACAACGCCTGGTTTACAGCCGGGCCGGCATGCGGTTTTTCCGTTTTGCCGGGCATACTAAAAAGGAACGGCGTGCGCCTGCGGCGGAAGTTGTCCCTGCCTTCCGGATTCCAGGAAAAATCAGGAGCCGCCGTCCTGAAAACAGATTTGCCAGAGGAAAGAAAGGAAGCGGAAATATGACGGTTACCTTCAAGGGCGTCCCTATGACGCTTTGTGGAAAAACGCTGCGGGAGGGCGGCAGTCTGCCGGATTTTACACTGACTGGGAACGGGCTGGAAACGGTCAGAGGAAGTGAGCTTACCGGTATCCGTGTGCTGCTCACAGTCCCCTCCCTGGATACCGGCGTGTGCGATCTGGAGGTGCGGCGTTTCAACGAGACAGCGGCACAGTTCGAGGGTGTTTCGGTATACGCAGTCAGCATGGACCTGCCCTTTGCCCAAAAGCGATGGTGCGGCGCCGCGGGTGTTGACCGGGTGAGATGCCTTTCCGATTACAGGGATCACAGCTTTGGAAAAGCCACAGGCACCCGCATTGAGGAGCTGGGCCTTTTGACCCGCGCAGTCTTTGTGGCGGACGAAGAGGGCAATCTTGTCTATGTGGAATATGTGCCGGAGGTGGCGGAACACCCCGATTATGAGGCTTGTTTGAACTGCTTGAAGAAGCTTCCCGGCAGCTGCCGCGCAGCTGAATAAAGGCCCGTCCGGTCTGGAAAGGGTTACAAACGCGGACCGCAGTCCACAGTTGTGTTTTTAGAGGGAAGCCGCAGAAGTTTCATTTTGCGGCTTCCCTCTTTCCTGTTTTTTTGGGGAAGTTTCTGCCGGTAAGAGAAGGGGAGAACCAACCTCTGCGTTGGCGGATGCCATATGTTTTGAAAATTTTCGAAAGAAAATTTTATGAAACAGCATTGACAGAATGAGGAAAATCGAGTATGATAACAGCTGGTTAGTTAAAGCTAACCAAATGACGCGGTTTCCGCACGCACGGATTGCCGGAGCCGCACGATGAAGAAGGGAGCACTATGATGCCATTGACACTTGCAGCAGTCGGAGAAGAAAACAGGATCAAAAAGGTAGGCGGAAAGCCGGAGGTCAGGAAACATTTGGAAAATCTTGGCTTCGTGGCGGGCGGGAATGTGACGGTGATTTCGGTGCTGGGCGGAAATGTAATCGTCAACGTCAAGGAAGCCAGGGTGGCGGTCAGCAGGGAAATGGCACAGAAAATTATGATTTGATAGTTTAGAAATTGAGTTAGGGGGACGGCATAATGAACACATTACGGCAGATTAGGGCCGGCAGTAAGGCGAAGGTGGTCAAACTGCATGGCGAGGGTGCTGTTAAGCGCCGCATTATGGATATGGGTATCACAAAGGGCGTAGAGGTGCAGGTCTGCAAAGTGGCGCCGCTGGGCGACCCCATCGAGGTCACCGTCCGCGGGTATCAGCTCTCCATCCGGAAAGCGGATGCGGAAATGATTGAGGTGGAGTGACGCGGCAGGCAGTGGGGGAATATCCCCTTATTTTTTGGCCATTAAGTTAGTTGCAACTTACCAATTGGCGGTTGACTGTAAAAGAGAGGAGCAAGAACGATGGAATTGAGAATTGCCTTGGCCGGCAACCCGAACAGCGGCAAGACCACCCTGTTCAATTCGCTGACCGGTTCCAACCAGTTCGTGGGCAACTGGCCGGGAGTGACGGTGGAGAAAAAGGAGGGCAAGCTGAAAAAGCACAGCGGCGTGATCCTTACGGATCTTCCCGGTATCTACTCCCTTTCTCCCTACACGCTGGAGGAAGTGGTGGCGAGAAATTACCTGATCGGAGAGCGCCCGGATGCGGTCCTGAACATCGTGGACGGCACGAACCTGGAGCGGAACCTGTATTTGACCACCCAGCTGACCGAACTGGGCATCCCGGTGGTGATCGCCGTTAATATGATGGACGTGGTTCGGAGAAACGGAGACAAAATCAATTTTTCAGAACTCTCCCGGGAACTGGGCTGCAGGGTTGTGGAAATTTCGGCGCTGAAGGGCGAGGGCGTTATGGAGGCGGCGCAAGCCGCTATCGACGCGGCAAAGTCAGCCAAAACTCTGCCGAGACACACCTTTTCCGGCGTGGTGGAGCATGCGCTGGCCCATATCGAGGAGGCTGCCGTACACCATATGCCCGCTGAGCAGCAGCGCTGGTACGCGGTGAAGATTTTCGAACGGGATGAAAAGGTGCTGGAACAGCTGCAGCTGAAGCCCGATCTGCTTTCCCATATCGAGCAGGATATCCGTGCGGCGGAAGAGGAATGCGATGACGACGCCGAAAGTATCATCACCAACGAACGGTATGGATACATCGCATCGCTGATGGAAAGCTGCTACAGGAAGAAAAAGGCGGGGATGCTCACCACGTCGGATAAAATCGACAGAGTGGTTACCAACCGCTGGGCCGCCCTGCCGATATTTGCCGCCGTGATGTTCGTGGTATATTTTTTATCGGTGTCCACAGTGGGCGCCTGGGCCACGGATTGGGCGAACGACGGCGTTTTCGGCGACGGCTGGCACCTGTTCGGTATCGGCTCGGCAGCCTATGAGGAGGCGGCCGAGGCGTATGTGGAGCCGGGAGCGATCAAGGACGCCTTTGAGGCTGCGGCTGAAGCGGCGGAACTTGACCCTGCGGAGGCGAAGGAGCTGACCGCAACCGCCTATCTCTACGATGACGACGGCAATGTGGAGAAAGAAATCCCCGTGACCTACAGCAGTTATCTGGCTGCATCAGAGGCAGAGGAGCCGGACCCGGCTGATTACGGCGTTTGGGTGCCGGGGATCCCCGTGCTGCTTGGAAACTGGCTGGAGAGCATCCGTTGTGCAGATTGGCTGCAGGGGCTGCTCCTGGACGGCATTGTGGCCGGAGTTGGAGCGGTACTGGGATTTGTCCCCCAGATGCTGGTGCTGTTCCTGTTGCTGGCGTTCCTGGAAAGCTGCGGCTATATGGCCAGGATCGCCTTTGTAATGGACCGCATTTTCCGCAAGTTCGGCCTTTCCGGCAAGTCCTTTATCCCTATGCTCATCGGAACCGGCTGTGGCGTTCCCGGCATCATGGCTTCCCGCACCATTGAAAATGAGAGGGACCGGCGGATGACGATTATGACCACCACCTTCATTCCCTGCGGCGCAAAGCTTCCTATCATCGCCCTGATTGCGGGCGCATTGTTCCAGGGGGCGTGGTGGGTGGCGCCCAGCGCCTATTTTGTGGGCATTGCCGCCATTATACTCTCCGGCGTTATGCTGAAGAAAACCAGGATGTTCGCGGGAGAACCGGCGCCCTTTGTCATGGAGCTTCCAGCCTATCACTGGCCCACTGCCGGCAACCTGCTCCACTCCATGTGGGAACGCGGCTGGTCTTTCATTAAGAAAGCAGGCACCATTATTCTGCTCGCCACGATCCTGGTATGGTTTGCCTCAAACTTCGGCTGGGCCGACGGCAGCTTCGGCATGGTGGAGATGAACGACAGTATCCTTGCCGCCATCGGTTCGGCAATCTGTGTGATTTTCGTCCCACTTGGCTGGGGAAACTGGCAGGGGGCTGTGGCCACCATCACCGGCCTCATTGCAAAGGAAAACGTTGTGGGCACTTTCGGCGTGCTGTTCGGCGGGTTTGATGAAGTGGCGGAAAACGGCTGGCAGATCTGGAACAATATGCAGGCTGTGTTCACCCCTCTCGCCGCTTACTCCTTCCTGGTGTTCAATCTGCTCTGCGCTCCTTGTTTTGCCGCTATGGGCGCCATCAAGCGTGAGATGAACAATGGGAAATGGACGGCGTTTGCCATCGCCTACCAGTGCGGCTTCGCCTATGCCGCCGCCCTGATTGTGTACCAGCTGGGCATGCTCTTCACCGGCGGCGGGAATGTGGCCGGTTCTATTGCAGCGCTTGTCTTGGTGGCGCTGATGGTATTCCTGTTGGTGAGGCCCTATCAGGAACCGAACGTGCTGAGAACAAAAATCAGAACGTAAAAACGGTCTGGAAACGGAGGGAAGAAAATGGCAGCCTGGTTAACAGCTCATCTCGCAACCGTACTGATCTGTCTGGTACTGGCCGCAATTGTCGTTTTGATTCTCCTGTCCCTAATCAGGGACAGAAAGAAAGGGAAATCCTCCTGCGGCTGCGGCTGCGGCGGCTGCCCGATGAACGGCAGCTGCCGCCAGAAGAAATGACCGGAAGGGAGACGTGGATTAATTCTGCGTCTCCCTTCCGGCTGCTATAGGGATTCCCGGCAGGGATGCCTGGAATGGAAGGAAAACAGCTCCGGCAGGGCGGAGGAAGAGGCAAACATTTTCTGTACATTTCCGGCAGCCTGCGCTATAATCAGGCCAAAAGCCGGAAACGGAGAGGAGATGGAAGGATGAACGGTCGGCCTGCGACGCTCCAGGAGTTCCCATCCCAAGTGCACCACCGCATCTATCTGGAACGGGCGTTTCTCGTGCCCCTGGAGGTATCCCTGCAGAATGAGGAGGACCTTCCTGCAGATCTGGCGGAGGGATGCCGCCAGTACTATGAATTTTTGCAGCGGCTGCTTTCCGGCCTGTATGACGATCCCCTTCGGTTTGGCCTGCCGGCAGGGGCCTTTGAAGCGTTTTTGAACGGCAGTAAGCCCCATGCAAAAAAACGGCAGGATCCCAAGGGCTATGACAAACTCCGCTCAGTCACCTACAGCGCCGGCACTACCTATCAGCGTTTTTTATACCGGTTCTGCCGGGAGGCAGCGCTCCGCGGAGACCAGCTTTTTCTGGAGGGAAAGGCCTGGGAAAAGCTGATGCATGAGTTCCGGGGAGACCGGAAGCAGCGGCCAGACGACTTCCTTACCGGAGTCCCGTACCCTCTCCGGCTGGCCCGGCTGCGGGAGTATGGACTGGAGCTGGAAAGCGGAGAGGCGTCCGGCGTACTGTGCTGCCCCGGCCGGCCGCTGATGCTGCGCGCCATGAAGGCGCTGGCAGACGCGGGCCAAAGGGTCAAGCCCTTTGATTGGTACGGCATCCATTACTGCGAGTTCCGCCACCTGCTCTCTCCCTGTAAACCAACCTTTGAGGATGTGGTGCGTCATTTGGATGGGGAGCGCCAGCGTCCCCTGCGGGCTATCCACCAGTATCTGCTGGACCACAAAGCGCGCCCCTCCTGTACTACCTTTCATAAGGTGGACTACAAATACCGCGGGGTGCAGGCCGTACAGATCGGCATAGACGAGTTCAGCGTCCGCAGCCTGAAAAACCAGATCTATGTCAGGGTCAACGGCGCGTACTGGTGGTGGCCGGATGGGGAAAAACTGGTCAACGGTCAGCTACTCCGCCGGGACGCAGAGCTTCAGGAGTATGCACAGCGGCATGTGAATTACTGTACGGGCTGCTCCACCTCCCACGATCACGGCGGCTATGCCACCATTTTGGGCCGCCGGAAATGCCTTTGCGGCGGCATAGATTTTAAGGCGTTCACCCCCGGAATGGAAGAGGTACCCCAGCTTGAGAAGCTGATCGACATCAGGCTGGAGCTGACGGACTGCATCAAGGCGGAAGAAAAAGAAAGACTGAGGAAGAGAGGGAGGCTGCCCTATGAAAAAGATCGATAAAGTGGCGCTCCTGTATTGGGAGCGGGGTAGACTTTTGTGCACCCGCTCCCAGGGTAAGGAGACCTACTATATCCCCGGCGGCAAGCGGGAGGCCGGGGAGACGGACGTGGAAACGCTGGTGCGGGAGCTTCAGGAGGAGCTGGGCGTGGAGGTGCGGCCCGAAACAGCCCGGCTTTACGGCGTGTTTCAGGCCCAGGCCCACGGAAAGGCGGAAGGCGTGCTGGTGAAAATGACCTGTTATACAGCGGAATTTTCCGGCACTCCCCGGCCCGGTTCAGAGATCGCGGAACTTGCCTGGCTGGACAGTTCCGGCCTGGAACGAGTCTCGCCTGTGGATAAGCTGATTTTTGCCGATTTGCGGGAAAAGGGCCTGCTGCAATAAGGCGCACAAACAGTAGAAAGGCACAGAGATGGAAATCCCTTTCCATCTCTGTGCCTTTCTAAACATATCAAAACAAGTCCGTTTTACAGAAACTTCAGCCCATCAGAATCTTGAAGACGATGGGGGAATTTCCTTGAGGGGCGTCCGTCCTGACATGCAGGGCCGCCCGATCCCTGGTCCAGGTGCAGCTGCCGCCGGAATCCAGGACTTCCACGGAACGGATCAGCCCGCGGAACTGCGAATCCTCCCCCAGCTCGCTCAGCAGGGTAAAATGGTATTCTCCCAGAGGATCCCCCTTGAGAACAGCGGCATAGAGCGCGTCTCCATTCACCGTGTAGCGGATGTCCGCAGGAGTGAATTCCTTTTTCACGCTGTCGGAAAACTGTCCGTCCGCCACCTGGGTGGGGCCTTCCCCGAATTTTTTCCAGGGCCGGGCGCCGTAGACGGCCTCTCCGTTTGTCCTGAGCCAATCCCCGATTTCCCGGAGAATGGAAGCGTCTTCCTGAGGGATGGTCCCGTCCGCCCTGGGGCCGATATTCAGCAGCAGGTTTCCATTTTTACTGACAATATCCATCAGGTCGCAGAGAATATCGGAAGCCTGCTTATAACAGTTGCCCTCGGTATAACACCAGGAGTTCAGCGCCACCGCCGTGTCGGTCTGCCAGGGGTAGCTTTTGGTTTCCGAAAATTGCCCGCGCTCCACATCCACCACCGCCGTGCCGAACAGGAAAGCGTCATGCTTGTAATTGATCAACACCTGCTCGCCCCATTCTTCAGCACGGTTATAGTAGTAGGCGGCCAGCTTTTTCAGATAGGGCTTGAAGGCCCGGTGCTGGATCCACCAGTCGAAGTAGAGCAGCTTGGGGCGGTAGCTGTCGATGAGCTCGCAGGTCCTCAGCAGCCAATCTTCCAGATATTCCCTGTCCGGCTCTGGCTGGCTGAACAGGTCGTCGATGCCGCCCTCCGGCATGGCCGGCCAGTAAAGGTCGCCGCGCTGCAGAGGCTCCTTGACGTCGCTGTCAAATTCTTTGCCGTGGCCCAGGAAGAACCAATGCTCCGCCCGGTGTGAGGAGGCTCCCAGTGTCAGGCCCTGTTTGGCCAATTCCCGGCTGAGTTCTCCCAGCACATCCCGTTTCGGCCCCATTTCAGCGGCGTTCCAGTGGGAAATATCGCTCTTGTACATCTGGAATCCGTCGTGATGCTCTGCCACGGGGACCACATACTGGGCTCCCGCTTCCCGGAAAAGCTCTGCCCACGCGGCAGGATCGAAGCGTTCCGCACAGAACAGGGGGATAAAGTCCTTGTAGCCGAAGTCCTTGTGGGGGCCGTAGGTTTTCACGTGGTGCTCGAATTCCGGAGAGCCCTGGAGATACATGTTCCTGGGATACCACTCGCTGCCGAAGGCCGGGACGGAATAGACGCCCCAGTGGATAAAAATGCCGAATTTTGCCTTGGTAAACCATTCCGGCGCCGGGTGGGAAAGCAGGCTGTCCCAATCGTCCCGGTAGGGACCTGCGGCGATGACTTGGTTGATTTGCTCCATTGTCCAGTCCATACTCTGATTCCTCTCTGTTTCAAATACAGGGCGAAGCACCTCTGCAGAGGGCGTACGCACTGTGTTTTCCGTTCAGTCTCCCGCGGCCTCCGGTCCGTTCTGTACCACGCCCTTCTGCAGGATCAGGTTGGCGTACAGGGCTGTTTCACCGGTAGCGAGCACGGCGTAGGCCCGGCGGGCTTTTTCGTAAAAGGTACAGCGGTCCAAATGCCCGATCGCCAGTTTTCCGCGGGGATCGTATTGCTCCGCAAGGCCTTCATAGACGTTCCAAATGGGAGTTTTCACCGGATCTCCCGGAACAAGCTGCATCAGGGTGAGGGGCTTCTCCACATAGCTGTCCAGGGGAAAGAAGGGCAGGATGGAACGGAGAAGCTCCGGGATACCCAGGCCGTCCATGCGCACTATCCGCGCATGTTCTCCATAGGCATTTCTGGGGAAATTCCCGTCTGCAAGTACCAGCGTGTCTCCATGGCCCATTTCACAGAGCACCTTCAGCAGCTCGGGCGACAAAAGCCTTGGAATTCCTCTCAGCATGAGATGCTCCCGTCCGGATCCCAGAGATCCTCCCAGCTCCCGGCATGGGGCCACAGAAAGACCTGGCCTTTTACCAGCCTGCAGTTCCTGTCAGCCCGGCGGATGGACTCCATCTCCGCTTCAGATAGGGGGTCCTCGGTGACGGCCTGCAGATTGCTCCGGTATTGGGGCTCCTTGACGGAAAAGGGGATGGGGATTTGGCCTCGCTGCACAGCCCATTTCAGACAAACCAGGGCGGGATGGATGCCGTGGGCGCGGGCAATCTCCGCGATCTCCGGCAGCTCTGTGTCCGCTACGTCCCCGGCGTCCCGGTCCCGTTCGGGACGGGAGGGGGAACCGATGGGGCAGTAGCCGATGGGCTGAATCCCGTGGTCCAGCGCATATTGGAACAGCTCGGGCTGCTGGAAGGAGGGATGCAGCTCCATTTCCAGAAAGGCCGGCTTGATGCGGCACAGCGGCAGCACAGCTTCCAGCTTGGGAATGGTCATGTTGGACATGCCGATGTACCGTGCAAGCCCCGCGCCGGCCAGCTCTTCGCACTGGGCCCATACCTTCATGAATTCCTGTACGCGGAAGGGACGGGAATCGGGGTTCCTGGCGTCGCCGGAACAGCCGGGCGCATGATAATTGGGAAAGGGCCAATGCACCAGATAGAGGTCCAGATAATCCTGCCGCAGATCCTTTAGGCTCTGCCTGCAGGAGGCGAGCACCTCGCCCTCTCCATGCCTGTCGTTCCAGACCTTGGAAATGAGGAACAGCTCCTCCCGCTTGGCGAGCCCTTCTTCCAGAGCATGTTCCAGCGCCTCGCCTACCTGGGCCTCATTCTGATAGACCGCGGCGCAGTCGATGAGCCGGTAGCCCTGGCGAATTCCCCCGTAAACGGCCCGGGCCACCTCTTCTGGGCCGTATTTGTCGGAACCGAAAGTGCCCAGGCCAATGGCGGGCACAGCATCGCCGCCCGGCAGAATACGGCGGGGAATCCGTTCCTGTTGGATGCTTTCTTCCTTCATATGGTTTTTCCTCTCATCCTTTCTTTCTGCGCCGGGCCGAAGTCCGGCTCTTGCTCCGGATTTATTCGAACACCACGGCCACTTTGCCGCAGCTGCCTCCCGCCATCAGGGCATAGGCATCAGGGGCTTGTTCCAACGGGAATTCGTGGGTGATGAGCTCCTCAGGGTGGATCCCCCAGCGTACCAGCCGCTCCACCAGCTCCTCCATTTTCCACAAAGAGGTCACCCAGGAGCCGTAGATAGTCTTCTGCCCGTGGATGATGTCCGGGCTGGGTTCGAAGGTGCAGGTGCCGCCTTCCCCTACGAAGGCGATTTTTCCCCGATCCCGCGTCGCCCGGATGGCCAGCTGCCGGCCCGGGTCGCTGGCGCTGGCGTCGATGGAGCGCTCCACGCCGTTTCCTCCCGTGAGCTGCAGAACCTTTTCCAGCGCCCCCTCGGGAGAGAACACATGATCCGCAAGCCCCAGCTTTTTGGCCAGCTCGATCCGGGCTTCGTTGGTCTCCACGCCAATGAGCAGATTGGCGCCCATGGCCCGGCAGAGCATGAGGGCCGCCAGACCTACAGGGCCCAAGCCGGTTACCAGCACGGCGTCGTTTCCGCTCACGCCGATCTTTTCGATGGCCTCGTAGACCGTGCCGAAGCCGCATGCCACCTGAGCGCCGTCCTTATAGGTCAGGCTGTCGGGCAGAGCGATCAAATCCTTTTCCTCCGCCAGAATGTAGGGGGCCATGCCGCCGTTGCGCTGCCAGCCATATGCCCGGCGGTAGGGGCTTTTGCAGGAGATGTAATAGCCGCGCCGGCAGTCGTTGCACAGGCCGCAGCCGGAAATGTGGTAGACGATCACCCGGTCCCCCTTGTGGAAACGCCTGAGCCCCTCGCCCTCCTCCACGATGACGCCGCAGGGCTCATGGCCTGCGATGGTGCCGGGAATGTAGCCCTCCGGCCCCTTGCCCACGTGTTCCCGGTAGATACACCGGATGTCGCTCCCGCAGATTGTGGTGGCCTTGGTCTGAATCAGCACCTCGCCGTGGCCGGGTTTGGGAATCTCAAAATCCCGCAGTTCCACCGTGCTGTTTCCTGGCAGAACCGCGCCCTTCATGCTTCTGTTTCCTTCCATATTGACAACCTCCCTTACAAATAACGTATCGGTTTTGAAACGTGCCCTCATAGTTCCTGGCCGTTCCCTGTTGTCTCCATTATAGTGTGGAAGAGAAAAAAGTATTAGAGAGGGAATCGACTACTTACAGGAATTTTTGTCGTGTCAGCGCAGGTTTTGCTTGTCTCGCTTCCGCGCATATGCTACACTGGAAGCAAAGAGGGAGGTTTCTGCGATGCGGGTGGGCTTCGGTGATTTGGATCTGAGCTTTTCCCTGGGAGGCGCTGTCTTCCAGGTACTGAACCTGGTTTATGAGCAGCTGCGGCGCACCATCCCCAGCCACAGCCATGGCGGGGGGAGCTTTGAAATTCATTATATTGCCTCCGGATACGGGACAGCGCAGGTCGGCGGCAGGCGGTATGAAATTTCTCCCGGCACGCTCTATGTAACCGGTCCCCACACGGAACACGCGCAGACGCCGGACAGCCGGGACCCCATGTGCGAATACTGCGTCTATTTCAAGCTGGAGGAAGGGCGCAGGCACGGCGGCCGGGCTCCCGGGGAGGAAGCAGTGCTCCGGGCCTTTGCCCGCACCTCCTTCTGGTTCGGAAGAGATACCCAGCGGGTGGGCGTTCTGCTGGAGGAGGTGTTTGAGGAGCTGGAGCAGCGCCGGACAGGATACGTGATTCAAGCGGAGGCGCTGCTGAAATCCCTGGTGGTGAAGCTGGTGAGAAGCTGTGAGGAATACGCCGGAACCGACGCTCCGGCAGGCCGCTCCTCTCTGACGGAGAAATCGGCGGTGATCATCGAGGATTATTTTCTCTATGAATACCAGAGCCTTTCCCTGGAGGAACTGGCGGACAGGCTGGGGCTTGGCGCCAGGCAGACGGAACGCCTGCTGAAGAAGCTTTACGGAAAGACCTTTCTCCAGAAAAAGACCGAGGCCAGGATGTCGGCTGCGGTGCTCCTGCTTTCCGACGAGGGCAGAAGCGTCACCGCCATAGCGGAACTGCTGGGCTATTCCTCGGTAGAGCATTTTTCCTCGGCGTTCAAAAGTTTCTACGGCTGCAGCCCTAGGGCGTACCGGAAGCAGGGCGCGCCGCCCGGCGCTGTTTAGGCTGTAGGCTGCGGTGGGAATTTCCTGGAAAATAGCTGCATGTAGAGTCTGCTTTAACCTGATGAAATTTAGCTGTTATGCCTAAATTTCGTTTTGAAACTAGGCGGACGGTTGACAAATCGCTGCCTGCATGCTACGATAAACCTCGGAAAAGCGGCAGGAAGCCGTCTTTGTTTGCAGGAGCAAACCCGGTTTCACTGCTCAATGTTTTGAAGGATTTACAGCCAAAGAAGGCTGTTTGGGCGCTGGAAGGTGCAACAGAATTGTTGCGCCTTCTTTTTTTATGACGGGAAAAAGCCAGGACGGGAAAGAGGGAAAGCAGAAATGAAAAAAATAGTAAGGGCGGCCGCCGCCGTAATCACAGCCGCGCTGCTCCTGACAGGATGCGCTCCTTCCGGGGATTCAGGTACGAATTTGGGAAAGGGGACGCAGGGCGAGGCACAGCCGGGAACAGCTTCCTCCGCCGGTACGATAGAGGGGTCCGGTTCAGACGGGGAGAATACCCCTGGGAAAACGGAGGTGACGATCGGGTTTTCCAGCGATCCGGATACCTGGGACCCCTGCGAGGGTTTCGGCTATTCCGGTTCGCCGCTGTTCAGTACGCTGGTCAAGGTAAACGGTGAAAACCAGCTGGAAAACGACCTGGCCACCGGCTACAGCATGAGTGAGGACGGCCTGACCTGGACCTTTCAGCTCCGGGACGGCGTGACCTTCAGCAATGGGGAAAAGCTGGACGCAGAAGACGTGGCGTTCACCTTCAATACCACAAAAGAAAAGGCAACCTATGTGGACCTCACCATGATGGAGAGCTGTACCGCACTGGACGGCTCCACAGTGGAGTTTAAAATGACCAGGCCCTGCGTCACCTTCATCTATACGGTGGCGGGTGCGGGGATTGTGCCGAAGGATTCCTATACCGACAAGTTCGGGATGGAGCCCATCGGTTCGGGGCCTTACCGGCTGACCCAGTGGGACAAGGGCCAGCAGTTTATTTTAGAGGCAAACGAGAGCTATTATGGGGAACAGCCCGCCATCAAAAAGGCGGTTTTCCTGGTGCAGGAGGAGGACGCCCGCTTTGTGGCTGCCAAAGCGGGAGAGGTAGATATCGCTTTGACCTCCGCAACCCTGGCCGGCACGGAGATCGATGGAATGCGCGTGGTCTCCGTGGACTCTGTGGACAACAGGGGGATCACCTTTCCTGTCCTGCCGGAGGAAGGCAAAACCACGGAGGACGGCTACAAAATCGGCAACAACGTCACCTCCGACCTGGCCGTCCGCAAGGCCATGTCCTATGGGATTGACCGGGACCGGATCATCAGCGAGGCCTTAAACGGGTTTGCGCATCCTGCCTATTCCGAATGCGACGGGCTTCCCTGGTGGAATGAGGAGGATGTGATTGAGACGGACGTGGACTATGCGGTGCAGCTGCTGGAAGAGGCCGGCTGGAAGGACAGCGACGGAGACGGCGTCCGGGAAAAGGACGGCCTGAAAGCGGCGTTCAACCTGATGTATTTCGCGGGGGATTCCATGCGGCAGGCGGTGGCCATGTCGGTGGCGAACCAGGCAAGGGAAAACCTGGGAATCGCCGTCACGGTGGAGGGAGTCAGCGCCAACGATACGGTGGCACGGATGTTTTCCGAGCCGATGATCATGGGCTGGGGCTCCGACAGTCCCATGACCTCGTATATGCTCTTTCACAGCAGCAACGCGGGAAAGATAGATTTTTACAACCCGGAATTTTTTACCAGCGGGACGGTGGACGGATACCTTGACAGGGCCATGAATTCCAAATCCATGGAGGAATCCCTGGAATGGTGGAAGAAAGCTCAGTGGGACGGAACCACGGGCACCTCTATGAGAGGGGAAGCGCCCTGGGCCTTCTATGTCAACATGTCCCACCTGTACTACGTGAAAGACGGGCTGGATATCGGCCGGCAGAGAATTCACGCCCATGGAGCGGCCTGGCCGCTGGTGGCGAACCTGGCCGAGTGGACCTGGACGGAATGATATGGCAGGAGGGCGGAAGCAGCTTCCGTCTTCCTTTTTCATGGGAAGGATGAGGGGGAGAAGATGAGCGGAAAAAGAATCTGGAAGAATGTAGGCAGGTATGCGCTTCGGTTTGTTACGCTTCTGATTGCCATCAGCATCGTCAGTTTTGTGCTGGTCAGCCTGTCGCCGGTGGATCCGGTGCAGCAGTATGTGGGCGCCGTGCCCAACGTGAGCATGGAGCAGCGTGAGAAAATCGCGGAATACTGGGGCCTGGATAAGCCGCCGCTGGAGCGGTTCTTTCTGTGGGCGGGCTCCATCCTGCACGGGGATTTCGGCACCTCCCTGATTTACAGGAGGCCGGTGCTGGATATCATTGGGGAAAAGTTTCTGGCCTCTCTGGCGCTGATGCTGACAGCCTGGGCCTTTTCTGGAATCCTTGGCTTCACCATCGGCTGCATCATGGGAAATTTTCATGGAAAATGGCCGGATAAAATTCTCAAAAAGCTGTGCCTGACCATGTGTTCTATCCCCACCTTTTGGATCGGCATCGTGTTCCTGATGCTCTTTTCGGTGCAGCTGGGCTGGTTCCCCATGGGTATGAGCGTCCCGAAAGGGCTGCCCGCCGATCAGGTCACCATCTGGCAGCGGATTCATCACCTAATCCTTCCTGCCCTCACGCTGAGCTTTTTGTCCTTTGCCAATATAGCGCTGCACACCCGGGAAAAGCTGGTGGACGTCCTGGAAAGCGATTATGTGCTGTTTGCGAGGGCCCGGGGGGAATCCCGGTTCCAGGTGCTGCGGCGCCATGGGCTGCGGAACATCCTGCTGCCTGCCGTCACCATGCAGTTCGGCTCCTTCAGCGAGCTGTTCGGCGGGTCTGTACTGGCGGAAAATGTGTTTTCCTATCCGGGCCTGGGGGCCGCGGCAGCCGCCGCGGGAATGGGGTCGGACATTCCCCTTCTGCTGGGCATCACCCTGTTCAGCGCGGTGTTTGTGTTTGTGGGTAATCTGCTTGCCAATATCATCTGTTCCATTGCGGATCCGCAGATCAGGGAGGGCTTCGACCATGAAACATAAGGCCTTCAAAATCAACCGGAGAACCCGTACCATTGCTGCTGCTGCAATGATTGCGGCGGTTCTGGCCGGAATTTTTCTGGCAGGCGTCCTGCTGGGGGATGAGCTGGTGCAGGCTGATTTTTCCCAAAAAGGGCTGCAGCCTTCCTGGGAACATCCCTTCGGCACGGATCTGTTGGGGAGGGATATGCTGGTGCGCACGGTCAAGGGGCTTTCCATCAGCATCATAGTGGGAACAGTGGCCTCCTCGGTAAGCGCGGTAATCGCCCTCATTGTTGGGGTGGCGGCGGCTACCGGCTCCACAAAGCTGGATCATTTCATGAATTGGCTCATTGACCTGGTGATGGGAATTCCCCACACGGTTTTGTTGATCCTCATCGCATTTGCCTGCGGCAAGGGCTTGAAGGGCGTGCTGATCGGCGTGGCGGTGACGCACTGGACAGGGCTTGCGCGTATCATTCGCAGCGAGGTGCTGCAGATCCGTTCGCAGCAATATATCGAGGTTTCCCGCAAGCTGGGGCACAGCAGCTGGTGGATTACGGGAAAGCACATTCTGCCCCACATGGTTCCCCAATTTCTGATCGGACTCATCCTCATGTTCCCTCACGCGATCATGCATGAATCTTCGCTGACTTTCCTGGGTTTTGGGCTGTCTCCGGAGCAGCCCGCCATCGGCATCATCCTGTCCGAATCCATGAAATACCTTTCTACAGGGGCCTGGTGGCTGGCATTTTTCCCCGGGCTGATGCTGGTAGTGATTGTTCTGCTGTTTGACCGGCTGGGAGAGAATTTGAAAAAAATTATGGATCCATACAGCGCGCATGAATAGGGGGAGAGAAATGGAGCGAAAGAGCACAGCTGTCGCCGGGCCTGTTTTGGAGGTGAAAAACCTCTCCGTGTCCTTCCGGATGTACGACAGGGGCCTGGAGCAGTACGACCTGAAGGTGATTTCGAACCTGAACCTGGATGTGAGGCCGGGTGAAATTGTGGCGGTAGCCGGTTCCAGCGGTTCGGGAAAAAGCTTGCTGGCCCATGCCGTTATGGGCCTTCTGCCGGAAAACGCCTCTGTGGAAGGGGAGATTTCCTATGGAGGAAAGCTCCTGGAGCAAAAGGACATGGAACGGCTCAGGGGAAAGGAATTTGCCCTGGTTCCTCAGTCGGTCACCTTTCTGGATCCTTCCATGAAGGTGGGACCGCAGGTGACGGGGCCCCGTCCCAGCCGTGAGAGGAGACAGCGGCAGAGAGAGGTGTTCGATCGGTTTCATCTGGCAGAGGCGGTAGATCGCCTTTACC
>OJKJ01000256.1_pt1 | contig 36337 bp, 53 predicted proteins | sample 1596491 | NCBI WGS metagenome assembly OJKJ01 (sample SAMEA4350160, study PRJEB24818) | metagenome | biome: human; feature: gut; material: faeces | place: Denmark | collected 2013-09 | reverse complement strand
ATACAATGCGGTTTGTATATTATTTTTTCTCCATTATCCAACAATAAGCAGAACACACTATTTCCATCCAAATGCATGTCTCCAAGCTGTTTCATGGAAACTACAGAATTAAATACCTTACCTTTATTTAAAAAATTATTAGTATGTTTAGAAATTTGAGCTAAATTCTCTTCAGCTATTTCTTTAGGAATTTTTAATCCAAATTTCTCTGCACATTCGAATAGTTCCAAATCATTTTTGAAAAATTCACAAGCATTTTTATGAAGTCCCTCGTCAGTATGATTTCTATAAATAAATTTAGTAAATTCACTGGTTGGATTTTTTAAATTTTTAAATAAAATTTCCATAATTGCAATTATAGATGCATTTCCAGCAAGAGATTCATATATAGAACCACTTTCTATTTTTATTGGTTTTAATTTATATTGAGTTAGAGATATACCAAAAATTTCGCATAGCTTATTGTATAAAGATTCTGTACTCTCCATTATTTCTGACATATCTGAGAATTTTAATTCTTTGCTAAAATATTGTATTTCTATAATTGAATAAGAATCATCTTTTAGTAAAAATGAACGATCATATGATGTAGAATCATATATTCCATTTACTAATTTAATAGCATTTTTAAAATTATTTATAGATAATAAGTATTCATTAATGCAAATATATGTATTAAAAAAAACATTTGATTTTCCTGATAAATCTTTTGATTCAAAATAACAGTTAATTTGTCTAGTTAATTTTTTAGTTTTATTTATAAAATCATCTATATAAATAAAAGAATTATCACAATTAAGTTGTTTGTAACTTTCAAATTTAGTTAAAACTTGAGAAATTTCAAATATATCTACAAATAAATTAGTTAATAAATATTCTATTTGATGTCTAGCTGTATTAAGATTGGTTGACATATTAGAACTATGGTCAGAACTAAATCCTCCGTTAAGTACTACTGTTTTTTTACAAAAATTTGAGAAAGTTGAATTAAATATATCTATTATTTGATTTAATTTAGATTCTAACTTTTCTATTTCGTTTATATGTTTATAGCATTCATTGTAAATATCTACTATGTTTTTTAATACCATGATATAAAGCTCCTTTCATTATTTATATTTATTAAAAAAGCACATAGCTATTTTCTGATCATACAATCTAAAATGTCTATGTGCTAGTATAGTCTAAATATATCTTTTAATAATTTCCTCAAGCAGAGGTTTAATGTCTTTTAAATCATTTATTTCATCAAAGTCATATTTGATAGAGTCTTTATTTTCATCAGGTAAGTGTATACCCATTTTATTTTTTCTATATAGAAATAATCTACATATCCAATTATTACTGTTATTTTTATAATTGATTCCAAAGTAACTTTTTGTACTCTTATATGTAATATCTTCTTTATCAACTACATCTGATAAAATTTCCCTTATCATTTCAAGTGCTTCCAACTCTTCTTTTGTTATAAGTTTTGTTTGTTCTTTTTCAGATTGTGATGAAGAATTTTTATAAGATGTTAATTTAGTTGCAGCATTTTCACCTAATGCAATTTGTATTTTTTCATTCATAAAATCAGTAGCAAATTGAGACAAAGCCTTTTGAACTATGGGTCTAAATTTATCTACTACATTTTTATTTTTTACACCAACATAAAAATCATTTATCATAAATCTTACAAAATCATCGCTAGGATTTTCTAATTCATCCTTAAGTCTATCATTTATATTATCGATATATTTTAAATTTGAAGCAGTTGAAGAAATAGCTTCAAGATTGAAGGTATTTTTAGCGAATTTTTTTAGCTGCAGAATTTCATTATCAGTTGCATTTAATAAATTTATCTCTAAAAATGGCTTTTCATCCATCATATTTTGATGATCTAAATCAGTAAAAAATTTATAGTTAATTCCATTAGTAAGTATTGCAAACTTTGCTTCTGTCACAGAAAAATATCTCATTAATTGAGTGTCATGTTTTTTTAACTTATCAGTTACAGATTTGGCTTCAATTATTATTATAGGTTTCCCATTTTTTATTATCGCATAGTCAACTTTTTCCCCTCTTTTCACACCAATATCTGCGACATATTCAGGAACAAATTCCAATGGATTAAAAACATCATAATCTAATAATTGAAAAAATGGCATTATTAAAGCTGTTTTAGTTGCTTCTTCTGTTGTAAGTGTATCTTTTATTGTTTCTATTCTATCTATAAAATTTCTGATTTTTTCATTGAAATCCATAGCTACTCCCCTTATTTTATATTATTTATTTCTATTAAGACGGTTAATTAAATCGTCTATATATTGTCTATCTTCATCATTTAAATTTTCATACCCTTCAATAGAATGAAAAGCTAAAGTATCTATTGGTTTTTTTATAATCGTAATTCCTAATAAGTAATCTGAAGAAACATCAAATAATTTTGAAATTTGGTTTATAAGATTTATATTAGGCTCAATAATATCAGATTCATATTTTGAAATATTAGCTTTTGAAACATTTAATTTCTCTGCTAATTGTTGTTGGGTTAAATTTTTTTCTATTCTTAAATTTTTTAACCTTTTACCAAAGGACATAAAATCACCACCTATTTAATAATATTATAAAGTTTCATTTTTTGAAAGTAAAATGAAATAATAAAAAGTTTCAAAAAAATGAATAAAAAAACTTGACAATATCTAAAATTGAAACTATTATATAAATATAAAGTTTCAATTATTGAAACAAAGAAAAGAGGTGAAATGATTGAGTAAGGTAAAAGAATTAAGAAGAAAAAATAACATTAAATTAAATGAAATGGCTGTATTACTTGAGATGTCTACGGCAAATTACTCTAAAAAAGAAAATGGATTGGTTAAATTTTCACTAATAGAAGCAAAAAAAATTTCTGATTTATTTCATATGCAAATTGAAGATATTTTTTTTGAAAAAAAAGATTCATAAATTGAAACATATATTTATTAATTAAAATTATAGTAAAAAAACTAACTAAAAATAAACCTAAATAATCATTGGCTATACATGGGAAAAGAGTAAAAAGTAAGGGGTTAAAACTGAACTACAAAGGGGGTATTAGGATGGAAACACTTAGATTTGAGCTACATGGGGCTAGCGAAGATACAAGTAACTGGGACGAATGTGATGCCGAACTTCTTGAATACGACATAATAGACTTTGAAAAATTTATAGACAAGCTAGATGCAAAATATGGGGATTGCATGGATCATATTAATGATTACAGATACACAATAACTTTGAATGAAAAGCAAGAAAAAGAACTTGTTGAAGAGTTTGAAGAAATGGATCGTAAAATGGAACACTGTTTTATAAGTTATGAATCTATAAGTGAGGTGTAAAAATGTCATATATTAAATTTGGATTAAGAATGATAAATGTAAAAATAGAGTGTTTAATAGATGAAATAGATATGGATATAGATTTTACAAAAAATCGCTTAGAAATGAGAGAAAAAGATTTAAAAGAAGCTGAAAAAGAATATGAACAAGAAAGAGTAAACAAAGGAACAAAATTTTTAAGTAAAATGCGTTATGAATCTTTAGTAGATGAAAGTAACGAAAAGATAAAAGAGTTAGAAAGATATAAAGAAAAATTAACTGTAATAAAAGCTGATTTAGAAAAAATAGAAGGTGATATTGATGAGTAAAGTTGCAACTAAAGCAAAAAACAATATCTACTATCAAGCTCGACTTCATGCAGCAGAAACTAACAGTTTGTATCGTAATAGAATGAAAGCTGCATTGGAGCTTAATATTGACAGAAATCGAATTGAAAACATAGAACTTGGTAAAATAAATCCTTATCAAGAGGAAGTTGTAAAAATGGCTGAGTTTTATAATGCTCCAGAGCTGCTAAATCACTTTTGTTGTAGTTGCCCTATTGGATGCAAGCAGTTTAAAAAAATTGGGAGTTATGATATTTTTAAAAATTCTTTTGGACTGATAGCATCCCTCAGAAATTCAAATAAGATACAACAAGAATTAATTGATATTTTAGCAGATGGAATTATTGATAAAGATGAAGAAATTGTACTAGAAAATTTGGTAAATGAAATGCAAGATATTTTGAATAATATACAAGCATTTATCCTAGCAAATCAAAAAAGAAAGGAGTAGCAATATGCAAAAAGAGATACAACATGATTTAGAATTGAAACCTACTTATCCAGTTAAGGACTTATATACAGTAAAGGAAGTATCTGAAATTTTAATAGTGAATGTAAATGTAGTTTATGATCTTATAAAGTCAGGAACATTAAAAGCTTTAAAATTAGGTAGATATAAAATTAGAAGAACAACTCTTTTAGAGTTCTTAGAAAAATACGAAACTTATGATATTACAGATATAAACGATATAAAAAGATTGGATTATTATACAAAAAAATAAGTGCCGACATAGCAGCACAAATAAAAATATTCATACCAAAATTATAACATAAATCTACACAAAAGGGGATTATTTTCCCCTTTTATATAAAAATTTAAAGGGGGGAATGGTGGTGATTATATGCAAGAATCATCAGACTTAGGTTGGATAAAGCTTTATAGATCATTGTTGTATTCAGATGTTTTTCAAAATGAAAAAATGCTAAAAGTATTTATTTGGTGTTTATTAAAAAGTGGTCATAAGGATAAACAAATGCGAATTGGTAAGAAGCTAGTAAATGTAAAAAGAGGACAGTTCGTCTTTGGTAGAGCAAAGGCAGCAGAGGAGTTAGGCTTATCTCAGTCCACAGTTTGGAGTTATATGAAAGAGTTAGAAGAAAGAAAAACTATAAAAATTAAGTCTAACAACAAATATTCCCTTATAACCATTGAAAACTGGGCATCTTATCAAGTTGAAGAAGAAAAAACTAACAACAAAGTAACAACAGATGAACAACAAAATAACAACAAAGTAACAACAGATGAACAACAAAAAGACACAAACAAGAATGTAAAGAATGTAAAGAATATATATACATCAAAAATTGATGATTTGTGGGCTATTTATCCAAATAAAAAAGGCAAAAAAATAGCTTATAAAAAAATCGAAAGTCTTTTAAGTAAACATAACTTTGAAGAATTAAGAAGATGTGTTGAAAGATATGCTAAAGAGACTAAAGGTAAAGACAAACAATACATACAACATGGAAGCACATTCTTTAATGGTGGGTATGTTGATTATTTAGATGAAAATTATAAGCCAGATGTTCAACAGTCAACCAACTGGATGGATGTAAATTCGCTATAAGGAGAAGGAGGTTTAAATCATGGATAAATTAATTTCAAGTGACTTAGAAGCTGCAGTCTTAGGATGTATTTTACTTGAAAATGAGTGTTTCGAAACTGCAAAGGAACTAAATTTAAGAACTAGTGACTTTCATTTTGAAAATACAAAAATAGTTTATGAAGCTATGAAAGTACTATACAATCAAAATTCAGAAATAGACAGCGTTACAATTGTTGAAACATTAAAAGAAGGAGGTAACCTTGAAAATGTTGGAGGAGTTTCATTTGTATGTAGTTTGCCGACTATAGTTCCAACTACTACTCATATGGGTGAATATGTAAAACGTTTGAAAGTATTATCAAATAAGAGATTGATACTTGCTGAAATGCAAAGAATAACTCAAAATATAAGCAATTTATCGCTAGAGGAATTAGAAAAAGAAGCTGAAAATTTAAAGGACTTATCTAGTGATACTGGTAGATTTGACAATAAGTTTACATGTGCAGATAAAATTGATGAAGTTAAAAAAGTGAAAAGTTTATCTACTGGATTTAACAAGTTAGATAGAGCTTTACATGGATTAGAGTATGGAACGTTGACAGTGCTTACTGGAGAGCCTTCAACTGGAAAATCAACGTTACTTAATCAAATAATAGCAAACACTTTAGCAAATAATGAATCAGTTTTCTTGTATTCTGGTGAATTACCACAAAAAAAATTATTATCTTGGTTTAAACGAACAGTAGCAGAGCCAGAGGATATACAAGAATACGTTGATGAATATGGTAGTGCACAATATGGACTAGATATAAAGGCATCAGATGCTATAAAAAAATGGAGTAAGAATTTATGTATTTTGAATGATGATGAAAAGCCAAGTGAGTCTAATTTAATTGGTACAATAAAATATTTAGTCAAAGAAAAAAATATAAGACTTGTTGTATTAGATAATCTAATGACTATGATAACAGATGATCCAGGAAGTGACGAATATAAAAAGCAAAAAAATTTAGTTAACAATCTAAAAAAGCTTGCTAAAAAATATGAACTTGTAATTATATTGGTAGCACATGCAAATAAAAAAAGTGCAGAGAATAGAATCCCTAATATGTTTGATGTCTCAGGAGCAGCTGAGATTGTAAATCTAGCTGATTATGTATTAAAAGCTATTAGAGAAATAAAACGAGATGATGAAACAAATCAAATAATTTCTGATGAAAGCTGCCTTTGGATAGCAAAAAACAGAATAGAGGGAATACAAAATGTGCCGATGCGAATGTTCTTTGATAGCGTTAGAAAGAGATTCTATACTGATGGAACAGAGTTAAGAAAGGACTATGGATATAAGTCAAAATATACTCAAGTTGAAATAGAAGACCCATTTTAAGAGGATGTGTTAATTATGAAATATCGCATTACAAAAAATGAAGAAAAGGTGAAGTGTGTTATTTGTAACAAGAATTTTGTCAGAAAGAAAAAATCTATAAGACAAACATGTTCAACAAGATGTGAATCAAAACTTAGATGCAAAACTAGAGAAAAAAATAGGGGGATTAAAGGATGAATGAAGTGTGTTTAATTGGAAGACTTACAGTAGATCCAAATTTGAGATATTTACCTTCTCAAAATGGAAATGGGACAGCTATAACAAAGTTCCAAATTGCTATTAATCGCAGCTACAAAAAGAATAATCAAGTTGTAACAGATTTTATTCCCGTTGAAGTATGGGGAAAGGTTGCAGAATTTTGTGCAAATTATCTTGAAAAAGGACGTCTGGTTGCACTTAGAGGTAGCTTGCATATTGATAGATATGTTGATGATGCAAATCAAAATAGGACATATGCAAAGGTCGTTGCAAAGACCGTACAAGCTTTGGATTATAGAAATAAGGGAACTGATACACAACAAAATACAGAACACTTTCAGGAGGTTCTGGACGATGAAGAAATTCCATTTTAAGGGGGTGGAATGATGATTAAAATTTGTGAATATTGTGGCAAGAAATATGAAACAACTAGAAGTTGGCAAAAATTTTGTTCAAATGATTGTAGAGACGATGGCTTAAATGAAAGAGCTTATAAAAAAAGAAATATAAACACAAATGTAAATAAAGAAATATACAAAAATAGTGAGACAAAAAAGCTAATACATAAATTATGTCTTATGTTGAAGCCATATAGAACAATAAAATAAGGGTATCCTAAAGTAGGGACATTGTGGAAAATAATTAATAATTTTGTTAATAATAAGTCCTAAAATAGGGACAATACGGAATGAGAACAAGGAGGAATATTTATGAATGAATTTTTAACATCAAGCAATATAGTTGGAATTGATATAGGAAATTTAACAACAGTTGCTTATTCAAATTTAGGTGAATTTATAGTGGAAAGTAGAGTTGGAGAAGCAAGTAAAATGGACGAATTTGTAAATGAGGGAGATATATTTGGATTTAATAATCAAATACTTGTTACTAATTCAGGAACATTTGAAAATGACACTATTAAATTTAAAAAGAGTAATTTCTTAACACTATTAAATTTAGCTATAGCAAAGACTACAGACAGAGATAATGTAAGCATTGTAATTGGAATTCCAGCAGGTCAATATTCAAGTTTAAGAGATGAAATGAAACAATTTATACTTGAAAATAATAAGAACCAAATTAGATTAGGTAATAGCTATGACAATTTGAATCGAGTAAGAGATATAACAATTGAAAATGTATTTGTAGTTCCAGAAGGTTATGGACTTAAGACAGAGGCAAAAATAGTTGAGCAATGTAAAGAAAATGTAAATACATATGTAGTTGATGTAGGTGGAGGGACAACTGATATCGCAGTATTTGGACCTAAGTTTAAATTTTTAGATGGAGATTCAATTCGATTCGGACTTTTAGATCTTTACAGTGAAACAAGAAAAAAGATAAACAGTACATTTAATGTTAGTGTTAGCTTGGAAGATTCTAAAAAATATATGGATGGAGAATTAGAATTATTAGATGAAAATTTTGAAAAACAATACAGATCACCATTAATACAAAAGGCAGCAAGTAGAATTATTAGTGATTTTAACCTTAGTTATCCTGATGCTAGAACATCAAATATAGTGTTAGATGGTGGTGGAGCTAAAAAGATGGAGTATTTTTTCAAACAAAAATATCCTCAAGTAATAGTCGCTGGTGATGTTATAGGACAAGCTAGAAGCCTTTACAAAATAGGTGTGAAAAAATGGATAAAATAGAAAAAGAAATTCGAGTAAGATTTTATGAAGATGATTTTTGGTTATATGACTGGGTAGCAGATAAATTTGCATCAAATAATAGCTTTATAAAAGATATACTTAGAAAAGAATATGCAAAAGAACAGGTTGAAATCTATGGCATCTGTGATTTAGTTTCTCCTCCTGGAAATATAGTAGTAACATCTCAAACTAAAAAACAAGAGGATGAAACAGATTTTGATATAGATGATTTAGAAGATTAAAAAAGGAACTATGTTGGCAGCATAGTTCCCTAGACTAAAGAGAAATCTTTAATCAAAATCCATATTTACTTGATTATAGCATTTCTCTTAGTTAAAATCAAAAAATTTTAGGAGGAATGGATATGAAAGAAAATTTAAGCAAATTGATGTTTTTTATAATCATGATTATATTTTGCTTATTTTTAGGTGACTGTGTATTCAATGATTATGAGTATACAAAGGCTCACCAATTTCTTGAACAAAGAGGAATTTCTCAAAAAATAGAACAATTTGAGCAAAAATGGGACAAATAAATCAAAAGGGGAATAAAAAATGAGAATAAGAAGAGTTGGATTAGCAAAATGGAAAATAGAAGGTATTCCAGAACTAACTTTTGATAGTTATTGGAGTGCCAGAGCTTATTTATTAGCTTTATAGAGGTGATTTTATGGAAAAATCCGAAAAATATAGTGTTTACCAGATTATATTTTTGATTTTACGCTTTATTTTACATAGAATATTTCATTACTTAGTTGTATTTGTAAGAATGACTGTTTATTGGATCGTAAAATTGATATATAAAATTTTTAGATTAAGAGAAATCGATGTTGCGAGACAAAAAAATATTTTGGAAGGGCTAGATACGAGTGTAAATATCAAACATGAGTTTACCTTTCCAAAAAGTGAAAAATTTATTACAACTTGGATTTACATTAGAGATTTAGTATTTACACTAGATTTAGAAGAAGATGAAAAATCAGAGTTATTTGACTTTTTACTTATATTAGTTGCAGAAGCTGAGCGTGGAGCTTTCAATTTAACAAAAGACTATTTATCAACAAAAGATTTGAAAGAACCTGGCTTTGAGGATATGTGCATACAGGGTATATTTTCAACTAAATCAGATATTGATGTAAGAGATAGATTTGAAAATCCTATGAGAGAAAGGGAAGGAATGAAATTACGTAATAAGAGAAAAAGAGAAGAAAGTCAAGAATAGTGCCACTACTTCAATGAAAATACCTCTCTTTCGACAGATTATTAAAAAGAGAAGTGGTTAAAACAACAATTTAGTATTATCAATGTTTTAGCCACTACCCTACTTTTAAAAAAGGTGTCTCAGAAGGGGTTTGAAACAGGAAGAGAGGGGAAAAAGAAAAAATGAAGAGTGATATAAATTAAAGAAAAAATAAAATAAAATTAAAAAGGAGAAAAAGCATGAAGTGTAATATTTGTGATAATGAAATGATAGTTGAGGGATATTATGATGATGTATTAGCAAATGAAATAGATGCAGTACAATCATGTAGCGAGGAACTGTGTTATATGAATAATTTTAATTGTAAACAATGTGATGCATATTATGATGAGATTAATATTATATAGGAGTGTGAGTTATTTGGCAAAGGATAAATTGTTTTTAGAAGCTGAGATTAAATTGTATTCTTATAGTAGAAATAAAATTGAGGTTGATAATATTACATCTGAATTGAAATATATCGAAAGTAAATATCAACATCAAGGCTATTGTAGTTTTCCTGGCGAAAGTGCTATTAATTATTCAGATGTAAAAGTTAGCAAAACTAATTCAAATGCTCCAATCGAAACCTGGCTTTTGTATCATGATAAAGAATATGATATTCTGCTTGGTAAAAAATCAAAATTAAGAAATCAGATAAATAAAATTGATAATGCGTTAAAAATATTGAGTGAAACAGAATTAGAAATAATTAAATTGAGATATTTTAATCCAATTCCATGGGACAATGTTAGTTCAAAAGTAGGTTATTCTAAAGGACATTGTAAATCGTTGAGAGTAAAAGCTATAGATAAGATTAAGTCACTTATTTAATATGAAAATATTTTTTATGACTTTTATAATACTTTTTTATGACTTTTATAATACCTTTTTATTACCTATCTTGTGTTACTATTAAATCATAGGATTTTTATAAATTTCCATGTTAATATTTCTATATTGTTCGGGGCTGAAGTGGGGTGGTATCCCTTCGGCAAAGTAAAAGGCCAATACTTTAAAAAGTGTTGGCTTTTTTAGTGTAAGAAATGAGGTGAAAGAATGATAAAAATAGTAATGAGTAATTCAGAAGAGGTTATATGGAAGTCAGATGAATATGATAACTATATTTACGATGGAAAATTTTTTATTATAAAAAAAGGTCATAAATGGGTTGGCATGTATAACTTAGATTATGTAATCTCTATAATTGTTTTATAATATGAAAAATGAAAAAGAAATGGGTAGAAATTGATGAGGTTGTTAAAATGGTCCATGAATTACCTAAAGAATTAAAAGGATATGATAAGATCATGAAAGAAAAACCTAATTTTAATAAGCAAGGGGATGTAAAAAATGAAAGAAAAAAATAAAGGTGTGGTGATATGTGAATTATGTTGAACCAATTAGAGATATTAATTTATTAGAGAATATTTGTGATTACTTAGAAAGTACAAATACTAGAAACTACTTGCTTTTTATGATGGGAATTTATACAGGTCTTCGTGTATCAGATATTTTAAAGTTGAAAGTTAAAGATGTAAAAGATAAAGATTATTTAACTATACGAGAACAAAAGACTAATAAACAAAAAATAATAAAACTTAATCCTATTTTAAAAAGGGCCTTGAAAAAATATTTAATATCGAGAGATGGTAAAGAATTTTTAATAAAAAGCAGACAGGGATATAATAATCCAATTGATAGAACAAGAGCATATCAAATTTTAAAAGACATTGGAGAAGCTTTTGGAATAGAAAACTTAGGAACGCATAGTATGAGGAAAACTTTTGGATATCATTACTATAGGAAATCAAAGGATGTGGTTACACTCCAAAAAATATTTAATCATTCAAGTCCATCTGTAACATTGCATTATATTGGTATTATTCAGGATGATTTAAACAAAGCATATAGTAATTTGAAATATTATTAGAAGCTTTGTTTTTTTATTATCTAATTAGTTAAACATAATACAAAGATGTTTAACTAATAAAAATGTGAATAAAAAAATCTAAAATAGACTAATTGAAAACACTATAGTTTAGAAGATAAATTATATTAATTTTTTAGTTATACACAATATAAGATATGTTTAACTTAAATAGGAAAAGAGGTGGTGAAAATAGACAGTATGATAGTAATATCTTCAAGAGGTCATGGAAAGCATGTAGAACTCTTTGAGATGGTACAAAGATTTCAAGAATTATTGGATAAAGTTTTAAAGCTAATACTTGAACATGAAGCTAATTGTAAACTATTTAAATCAAGAAGTAAGCAAAAGTCTAAAAGGTTAAAGAGTCAAATATTCAATAGAAAACCATTAGTTAGGTGTAGGAATATGATATGACTAGAGATGAATTAGTAAAATGGATTAAGAAGCTTAGAGAATCTGGTGAACTATGGAGGTTTTATAAGAGTAAAGAATGGAGACACTTGAAAGACGAAGTTCTTAAAGAGCAGCACTTTGAATGTCAGATATGTAAACAACAAGGTATAATAACCAAAGCTGATACAGTACATCATAATCAATTTGTCACAAAACATCCAAGCCTTGCGCTATCTAAGTTTTATTATTATAAAGGCAAGAAATATAGGAATTTAATAGGTGTTTGTAAAGCTTGTCATAATAAACTTCACCCAGAGAAACATGGGAAAAAGAAGCTCAATCAAGTAACAGAGGAAAGGTGGTAATTATGATTCATGTAGTAGTTGGATTGCCGGGAGCAGGAAAAACTACATATGTTAAAGGGAAAGGAAAATATAATCTAACTTACGATTTAGATTACTTAGCAGCTGCATTATCTTTAGAAGATCATAGTGATGATGATATAATTTATGATGATTGTGTAGATATATATTATAAAGCTAGAAGTGTTGCAAATAAATTACTTGAACCTACTTTAAGATTATTTAGTGAACTTAATTCAGATACTTATATTATTAGGTGTGCTCCTAGTAAAGAGGAGATGGATTTATTTGATAAGTTTAAAGATAATATTGATTTTATATTTATAGATACTGATAGAGATGTATGTATGAATAGAAGAGGTATGTCAGAGTTTGATATAAATCCATGGATTGCAAGACTTTTTATTACTATGAAAGAAATTGGTTCGCGTGGGTATAATCTTAAATCAATTAAAAATACAATTGAAAAATGGTAATCGATACCCCCCTACCCCCCGTATGGGGTAATTTTTTTGGGGGCCTTTCAACGGAGGGGGGCTCTAGTATATAGAGAAAAAATACTTTCTTCGTGAGGGGGGTGAATACTAACAAAAAAGGTATTCAATTTATAAAAAAATTACAAAAAATTAGAAGTTTGAGGTGGTGAATTTGGATGAAAAGAATAACTTAACAAATTATGAAAAGGCCGAAAAAGACTATATTTTTGGAATGAAATATAAAGATATAGCAGTTAAATATGGAGTTGCTGAATCTACAGTTAAAACATGGAAAAGAAGATATGGTTGGCAACGTCCAGATGCACTAAAAAAAGTATGCAAAAAGTCTAGTATTCAAAATTTGGGAAATAATTTTGACATTATAAAAGAAGATCTTCTTAAGCAACTAGAATTTAATGAAATTGAAGGGGAACATTATAAAGACTTAATTAATACATACATGGAATTGTATAAAGTTAAAAATTTATTGATATTAGATATTGCTAAAAGGGGTGTCTCTGTTCAGTGGAATAATGGAAAACAAACTGGCATGAAAAAAAATGATAGTATTGCAGAGTTAAATAGAACAGTTATAACAATGCTAAAGGTTCTAGATGAATTAGGTTTAAAACCTAAGCTAGAAGGTGATGGTGGCTTTGAAGATTTATAGTAAATATATTAATCCATATATAGATAAAATTTTAAATAATGAGATTGAACATTGCAAAGAGCAAGAACTTATGATGAAAAATATTGTTATTCCTGTATTAAATAGAGATGATATTTATTTTGATGAAGAAAAAGTCGAAGCTGGTTTATCACTTCAAAAATATTTTCCTTTTAAGTTATTAGAATGGGAAATTTTTTTATTTGCATTAATTGCAGGAGTTTTTTTAAAATCAGGGGATATATTTTTTAGTGAAGTGAGGGCAATGCTTGGTAGAGGTAGTGGTAAAAATGGATTCATATCATTTTTATGCTTTTATTTTATTAGTCCTGTACATGGAATAAAAGGCTATAATGTTGATTTACTTGCTAATGCTGAAAAGCAAGCTAAAACATCTTTCAATGATGTTTATGAAATAATCAAAGATCCTATTGAAAAATCATATAAGAAAGTATTATCAAAACACTTTAAAGCTACAAAAGAAGAAGTTAAAGGTTTGAAAACAAAATCTACTTTGAGATTTAATACATCTTCTAAACGAGGGAAAGATAGTAAAAGAACAGGAGCAGTTATTTTTGATGAAAAGCATGAATATTTAGATTCTACAAATATGAATACTTTAATGTCAGGATTAGGTAAAGTTAAGGACCCTAGAAAAATAACAATAACTACAGACGGACATGTTAGGGGTGGAGTACTTGATAAAGAAAAGGAGGAAAATAAAAAAATATTGAGTGAATATGATCCTGATAATAGGACCTTAGTTTTTATATGTAAAATAGACGAAGAAAAAGAATGGAATCAAGAAGAAAAATGGATAAAAGCTATTCCAAGCATAAACGATTTTCCATATCTTAAAACTGAGATTAAAAATGAAGTAAGGTCTATGTCAAATACACCAGATTATTATAAAGAATTTATGGCTAAAAGAATGAATTTTCCTGTTGGAGATAAAGATATTGAAGTTGCTACATGGGAAGATATAATGGCAACTAATCAAGAATTTATAGATTTAAAAGGAAAAGATTGTGTTGGTGGTATAGACTTTGCTAAAAGTAATGATTTTATAGGATGTTGTTTGATTTTTTATGAGAATGAAAAATACTATGTTTTGCAGCATACTTTTATCTGTACAAAAAGTAGAGATTTATTAGGTATAAAAGCTCCACTAAAAGATTGGGCTAGTAAAGGAGATTGCACTTTTATTGATGATGTAGAGATACCTCCAGAGATAGTAGTTCAATGGTTTGATACTATGAAACAAAAATATAATATAAAAAAAATAGCTATAGATTATTTTAGATTTTCTCTTTTGAATTCTTGTTTAAAACAAATTGGTTTTGATGCATTTGAATTGAAAAATGTAAAGCTTGTAAGACCTTCTGACATAATGAAAGTAAGTGTAAAAATAAATTCTATATTTGTAAGACATTTATATGTTTGGGGAGATGTTCCAATACTTAGATGGGCAACTAATAATTCTAAAAAAGTTATTCAAGGTAATAATATTACTTATGGTAAACAAGAACCTAATTATAGAAAAACAGATACATTTATGGCACTTGTAAATGGAATGACCATTGTTGATGAGATTGAAAAAGAAGAAGTAAAACAACCTAAGTTTATGAAAACAGTAATAATATAACTTGTAGGGGGTGATGAAATTGTGATAAAAGAATGGATTTTTAATTTCTTAGATAAAGCAGAATTTAAAAATAGTGAAGGAAAGAATCAATCTATTTCTGAACAAAGAAATATAAAAATGAGTATATATTATAAAGAATTAGCTCTATATACGGCTATTACTTTGATAGCTAGTGCTATAAGTAAGTGTGAAATTAAGACATATAAAAATAATAAAGCTGTTAAAGAAGAAGATTATTATAAATTAAATATATCTCCTAATATAAATCAAAATTCAAGTCAATTTTGGCATAAAGTAATTGAGATAATGTGTTATAAAGGTGAATCAGTTGCTTTTGAAATTAAAGATAATTTATTTTGTGCAGATAGCTTTCATTCTGATGACTATGCATTATTAGGGAATAGATATGTTGGCATTGTTGTAGATGATTATCAATTCAATAAAACTTTTAAATCAGAAGAGGTTTTCTTATTTAAACTTGAAAATATAAGATTAAAACAATTGATTGATGGTCTATATGAGGATTATGGAAAATTATTAGCTCATGCCATGGAAACATTTAAAAGAAGTAACTCTAGAAAATATAAAATAATGTTTGATGAAATTCAAGCAGGAGATGAAGATTTTAATAAATTATTTGAAGATGTTATAAGGGAAAATTTAAAAACATTTATTGAAAATGATAATGCAATATATCCACAATTTAAAGGTCAAAATCTTGAGGAATTTCAACAGAAAAGTGATGTGAAAGATAGTACTGATATTATAAGGATAAGAAAAGATATCTTTGAACTTATAGGTCAAGTGTTTAAAATTCCCGTTTCGATGATGCTTGGAAATATAACAAATATGAATGAAATTGTAAAAGTTTTTCTTACTTTCTGTATTGATCCAATAGCAGATATGATTTCAGAAGAACTTACTCGAAAAATGTATGGCTATGAAGGTTGGAAAAATGGATGCTATATAAAAGTTGATACATCTGTTATTAATCATATAGATGTTTTAGATATAGCAGACAAAGCAGATAAATTAATTTCTTCTGGAACATGTTGTATTGATGAGGTTAGAGAAATAATTGATTTTGAAGCATTAGATACATTGTTCAGTAAAACCCATTTTATAACTAAAAATTATGATACCATGGAAAATAGATTAAAAGGAGAGGAGGAAATTTAAATTATGAGGGAACATAGACAATTAAAATACAGATTTAATCAATTAGCTGGAACTAAAAAACATCAATTATTTATATATGACGATATAACAGCTATTGGAAAATTTAATTGGGATACATTTAATTATGATGATTCAGAAACTTCAGCTAAATTTTTTAGAGAAAAATTAGATGAAATTAATGATGATGATGAGATTGAACTTTTTATAAATAGTTATGGTGGTAGTGTAAAAGAAGGAGTAGCTATTTATAATATGTTAAAAAGAAAGGCTTGCCAAAAAACTTGCTATATCGATGGGTTTGCATATTCTGTGGCAAGTGTAATAGCTTTAGCTTGTGATAAAGTAGTGATGGGACTGGGAACTTCAATGATGATACATGATATGTGGATTAATGTGTCAGGGAATGCAAAGGAACTTAGAAAACAGGCCGATGATCTTGATGTTCTTATGGAATCAAATAGAAAAATTTATTTAAACAGAGCTAAAAATTTGACAGAAGATGAGCTAAAAGAGATGATGGAGAAAGAAACTATATTAACTCCTGAACAATGTCTAGAGTTAGGTTTCTGTGATGAAATTTCATCAGATATTAAAGTTGATGAAGAACAATTGTTACAAAAACAAAAACAGCAATTAAGACAAGAAAAAAAAGAATTTTTATTACAAAAATCACTAAGAGAAGAGTATTTAAAATTTATGCAAAATAGCAATGAAGAAAGTCAAAAAGATGAAGAAAAGGAAGATGAAAACAAGCAAGACAAAGAAAACTCTGAGAATGATGAAAGTAATAATGATAAAAAAAATGATGATAAAGAGAAAGACGATAAAAAAGAGGATGAAGAGAATGTAAATCAAAAGTATTTAGATTCTTTTTTATTTGCAATGAAAAATATATAGGAGGAAAAATTTATGAGTTTATTTAAATTAAATAAATTAAAACAAAAGGAAGCAGCAGCTGCACTACAAAAAGCATTTAAAAATGGAAATGATTTAGAGGTTCAACAAGCTATGGAAGATTGTCTTCAATCGATAGCAGATACAATAAAAAATGATTATTTAGAAGTTGTCCAAACACAAGATAAATCAATATTAGTTGAAAGAGGATATAGACAACTTACAAATAAAGAAGAGGATTGGTATCAAAAATTTATAGATGCATCTAAGTCAAGAGATCCTAAACAAGCATTTACAGATTTAGCAGGTCAACCAGATGGTGCTATGCCTGAGACTATTATACAGGATGTTTTTCGAGAACTTGTAAATGAGCGTCCATTATTACAAAAAATAAATTTTACTTATGCAAGTTTTTCAACTAAATGGATACTTAATGACCACTCAATAGATTTAGCTGTTTGGGGGGAAATAACTGAAGAAATTACAAAGGAAATAAGTTCTGCTTTCAAAGTTATAGATTTAACTTTAAATAAATTATCAGCATTTGCATGTATAGCTTTGGACATGTTAGAATTAGGACCTACTTATTTAGATGCATATATAAGAGAGGTTTTAAAAGATGCCATTTTAGGAGGGCTAGAAAAGGCAATTATAAAAGGCTCAGGTAAAAATGAACCAATAGGCTTAAATAGAGATATACATAAAGGTGTTTCTGTTTCTGATGGTGTTTACCCAACAAAAACAGCTATAAAAATAAAAAGTTTTATGCCAGAAGAATATGGACCTCTATTAGCTAATTTAGCAGTATCTGAAACTGGAAGAAAAAGGGACTTTGAAAGTGTTTTGCTTATATGTAATTTAACTGATTATCTTAAAAAGATTATGCCAGCGACTACTATATTAAGCCCAACTGGTGGATTTGTAGGCAATTTATTTCCTTTCCCAACTGACGTGGTTAGAACTACTGAGCTAGACGAAGGAGAGGCAATAATATGTTTACCAGAAGAATACTTTATGGCTATATCAGGAGCAAAAGAAGGAATTATAACATACAGTGATGAATTTAAATTTCTTGAAGATAAGCGATATTACAAAATAAAAACACATGGAAATGGTAGAGCTTTTGATAATACTGTTGCAATAGTAATTGATATAAGTGAATTAAGTGCAGCTTATATGACTGTTTTAAATAAAACTCAAGCAGGGGCCTAATTTTTAGGAGATAGGTATTAATTTTAATATCTATCTCTTTTTTAGTTATAAGAGAGGTGTTAAGGTGAATTCTTTATTTCAGTTAGTTAAAGATAAACTAGTTATAACTTGGTCTGATGAGGATACGGATAGAAAGATAAATAACTTAATTGAAGATGCCGAGATTGCATTAAATCATAAATTAGGTGTTAATTTAGATTATTCTAAGCCAGGACAAGAAAGAAGATTATTTTTAAATTATTGTATGTATATGTATAATAATTGCGAAAATGAATTTGACTCAAATTATATAAATGAAATTTATCAACTTCGACATAAATATGAGGTATTTAAATATGAACAAAGATTTTAGTAGTTACAATAATGGTTTTTTATATGTTTACAAAGATAGGGAAATAAGAACAGATTTTAGTGCTAAAAAAAATGTTAAAAGTTTAGATAGTTTAGAGTTTATAGTAAAGCTTGGTTATGATGAATGTAGTAAAAGACAACAAGATTTTGAGTTCTCTGAAACTATAGGAAGATCTCTTAATCTAAAAGTAAAAACTAGACTTTATAGAAGTGTAACGAATAAGCATAAAGTTTTAATTGGTAACATTTTATATGACATATTTGAAGTTGATATTGATAGAGGAAAACAGGAAATGTATTTATATATGGAAGAGGTGAGAACTATTGACATCACTAACTAAAGAAAAATCTTTACTTAACAAGATACAAGAAACTTTAAAGTCACTTAATCTTCCTGTTTACTATGGACTTAGTACACATGATGAAAATTTAGATTGGAATTATTTTGTATTTAGAAGAAAAAGTTTAGGAAAGGCTGGGACATCTAGACATGACTTTAGATACAGTTATCTTATTTATATAATCATGGAAAACTATATAGAAGAAGGCTTTGATACTAAGGTTATAAATGCAATAGAAAAAAATACAAAATTAAAACTTGCTGATACAGAACATATTTATGATTACATAGTAAAGAAAAATACAGACCAAGTATGTGAAGTTCTCACACTAGAGTTTACGAGGTTTGTAAAAGGATGTGCTATAAGTGAGTAGATTTGGAAGTACATTTAGTTTAGAAGGTTCTGATGTAGATAAAATAACAAATGCTATTCAAGGATTTTCAGGTAATGCAGAAAAAGAGATAAATGACTATCTAAAAACGGTAGGAAGTAAAAAGTTAGTTGATTCAATAACTTATGTTACTCCAGTTTCTGCACAAAGAAAAAAACATGCAAAAGATAGTAAACCGTATAAAACACAAAATTACAATCTTAGTGTAATTGTAAAACCAAAGAATAGTTTTTATTATCTTGGATTTGTTGATGAAGGTTCAGGAACATCATCAAAATATCAAGCCCATATTGGTTTTATGGGAAGAGGAGTAGAGTCTACTTCAAATGAGATAGTAAATGATTTATTAGATAGATTATCAAGAAGAATGGAGGGAATGTAATGACTGCAAAAAAATACGGAAAGACATACTCAGATTATGAAATAAAAAATACTGCTATAAAGTTTAATAAAGAAAATGATATAGCAGCAACTAAAATAGGCTGTGTTGGAACATTAGAAGATGAAATGGAAACAAAAACAGTTACAAAAAAATGCGAAGGTAGAGTTGTAAAATCTCGTACAAAGGGTACTGGTTTCGGAACTATAAAGATATCAGCACATATAAATTATGATGTTTATACAAGAATGTATGGAATGTATTTTACTGAGTTAGCTCCAGGGGTATTTGCTTATGGGAAAGATTCTAAACATGAAGAGTTTACTCTTATGGGTGAAGTATATGATGAAGATGATGTTAAAAAATTAGTTGCTTATCCAAATTGTACAGTTAGTTCAGGAAAAGCTACAAAGATAGAAAATGGAGCTGAAGAAGTGGCAGAAGTTGAACTTGAAATAGCTGTGTGTCCGGATAATTACGGATTTGGTAAGTATGAAGCTATAGAAGAAATGTTAGAAGATGACAATATAAAATCAAAATGGATGACATCATTTAGCCATGATCTTGTAAAAGCAAGTGATGTTGTTCAAACAAATTCAGATGACAAAGCAGCAGCATAGGAGGATAGAATATGAACTGTACATTTAAAGAATTACAATTACAAAACGGAGAGGTTATACAATTAACTTTAAATTTTAGAAGATTACTTCAATTGAAAAATAAAAGAAAAAAGCTTTATGAAAGATATAATTTAATATACAACAAAACAATAAAAGATAATACATTTGACACAATAACAATACTTTATGTTGCATATTTATGTGCGAATATAGATGAAATAGATAATGATAAAGTTATGAGCGAAGATGAATTTATGGAAGAAATTCCACAAAGCTTTGTTTTGATAAATAATATAGTAACTGAATTAACTCAACCTAAATCAAAAAAAAATTTAGAGAAGCCTTTAGAAAATCAACCAAAAGAATAAATCATAGTAAAATAAAGGTTCCACAATTTGAGTTAGAGGACATAGAGGATTATTATACCTACTATGTCCTTATTTTAAATATAAGCGAAGACCTATTTTGGAATTTAGATTTATCTTCTTTATTAAGCATAGTTGAAAATAAAACAGCATACGACAGTTGGATAAATTATGTAAGAGAAAAAGAAAGGAGATAATAATGGCAAGAAAGACACAAGCTCAAATAGAATTTAAGGTCGTTACATCTGAGTTTACGAGTGGAATAAAAGAAATGAATAGTTCATTAAAGACTATGAATAATGAACTAAAATTAAATGCTACTCAACTTAAAGGCAATTCAGATAATGTAGATCTTTTACAACAAAGACAAAATATTTTACAACGAGAGCTAGAAGCATCAAATCAAAAGATAGAATATACAGAGGCAGCTTTGCAAGAAGCTGCTTCACTTTTGGGTGAAAACTCAAGAGAATATCAAAATTTGTATAATGCATTACTTCAAGCTGGGACACAACAACAAGCGATACAAAATGAAATAACTCAAACAAATCAAAAGCTAGAGAGTTTGCAAAATGCAAGTAATGAGGCTAATAGAGAACTTGAACAATTAGGAGACGATACAAACGCATTTAGTCGTTTAAATTCAGAAATAAATAAACAGCAACAAGAATTAAATGAATTAAAACAGGATTATTCTCGAGTGGCATTAGAACAAGGAGAAAGTTCAACAGAAGCACAAGAGCTGGCAAGTAGAATAAGTAGTTTATCTACTGAACTTAGAGAAAATCAAAGTAGACTTAGAGAAGCTGAAAGTTCTGCTGATCAATTTGACCATACACTAGATAATTTAGGTAATGCTGCGCAAGAGAGTGGAGATGGCTTTACAGTACTAAAGGGAACGATAGCAAATGTATGCGGAAATGTGATTAGTAGTGCTATATCAAGTATAACTGGTTTAGTTTCATCTTTATTTGAATTATCTGAAGCAACTGTTGAAATAAATACTAATCAAGGAAAACTTCAAGCTGCAATTGCAGATACTGGCCATAGTGTTGAATATATGGATGAACAATATAGTAATTTATATGGATATCTTAATGATGATATGGCGGTAACTAATGTAATTCTGAATATGGAAAAGTTAGGTTTAAGTCAAGAAAAAACGTCAGCTTTAACAGATGCAGCGATAGCAGTTTGGACTGCTTATGGAGATAGTATACCACTTGAAGGTTTGGCTGAAAGTATCAATGAAACAGTATTAGTCGGAAAAGTAACAGGTACAATGGCAGATGCTATAAACTGGGCTAAAGATATGAATATTGATTTAGGCAGTTCTTTATCAAGCAACAAAGAAGCACAAGCCGCTTATAACAAAGCTATAAAAGAAGGTTTACCGGTAGAAGATGCATTTAATGAAGCTTTAGCCAAAATTTCAGATGAACAGGAGAGAGCGAATGTTATAACTGAAGTTTTAAATAAAACATATGGAAAAAGTAAGACTGCTTATGACGAAGCGAATAAAGCACTAATAGAATATAATCAATCGCAAGGAAATTACGAAAAGGCTCAGGCAGAACTAGGAAGCGCTATGATGCCAATAAATACAGCAATAACTAATTTAAAAGCAAGTTTTATGACAGGATTAGCTCCAGCTGTAGAAACTGCAGGTAAAGCAATACAAAGTTTTATGAGTGATTTAAAAAGCGGTAAAAGTGGAACTGAAATTTTAAATAATGTAATAGGAAGTATTAATTTGAGCGGAATAGCTACAAAAATACAAGGAGCCATTCCTCAAATTGTTCAATCAGCAAAAGGAATTATGTCGACCATAGGTGCGAATATACAGGCAAATTTGCCTACTGTAATAGGAAAAGGGTTAGATATTTTGCAAGGGTTAGCAAATATTATAGCTCAAAATGCGCCTATTTTAATTGCATCAGGTATGGATTTGCTTAAGAATATAGCTCAAGGATTAGTAAATTCTTTACCAGTATTAATACAAAAGATACCAACATTGATAACAACTGTAGCAAATACAATTAGTACATGTATGCCAATAATACTTGTTAAAGGAGCTGAAATAATTTGGCAATTAGCAAAAGGACTTGTAAGTGCTATACCAACTTTAGTAGCAAATATACCTAAAATAATTCAGGCAATAATTGCAGTATGGAGTGCGATAAACTGGATGAATTTAGGTAGAAATCTTATTTCAGGTATAATAAATGGAGTTAAAAATTTAGGTCCAAGTTTAGTTAGTACGGGAAGGAGCATATTCGGAAATCTAAAAACTGCAGTCTTAAACGTAGTAAATGGACTTAAAAGTGGAGTTGGAAATATATTTAACGGTATTAGAAGTGGAAGTATAAATATATTTAATGGAATTAGAAGTTCTATTGGCAATATTGTAAGTGCATTGAGATCAAATGTTATAAATATATTTAATGGACTTAAAAGTAGAGTAGGTAGTATATTTAACGGTATTAGAAGTGCTATAGTTAAACCGGTAGAAACAGCAAAAAATACTATAAAAAAATTAATAAATGCAATAAAAGGCTTTTTTCATTTTAAAATATCATGGCCCAAAATACCATTACCTCATTTCTCTATAAGTCCAGCTGGTTGGAATGTAGGAGACTTATTAAAAGGTAAAATACCTTCGCTCGGTATAAAATGGTATGCGAAGGGAGGTATAATGACCGAGCCAACGTTATTTGGTGGAGGTGAAGCTGGAAATGAGGCTATATTACCTCTTGATGGATTCTATAATTACTTAGACGATAAATTAAACAGTATAAATAAAAATATAAATATTGATTATGATAAATTATCAGAGACAATTATAAAAGGACTAAAACATGTAAAAATAAATATGGACGGTAAAGAAGTTGGTAAAATACTTGATAAACGTTCAGGACAAGCAATAAGTTATTTAGAAAGGGGGTTAATCATTGATTAAAAATGTAGGCTTTGAAATTTATGGGAAACACCTTAGGGAATTTAGTTGTTATATTGATGAAGCTGATACAAGTCCCCCAACACCTAATCAAGTTACTGTTGAAATTCCATTCATGCAAGGTGTACTTGACTTCACAAATGTATTTTCTGAAACAACATATGAAAGTAGAGAGATAACTTATTATATTGATGTACTTGAAAAAAATTCAAGAGATCTTACGGTAACAAAAATATTATTAGAAAACTGGCTTCTAGGAAAAAAGCAAGCTGAATTAAAAGATGATAGATTAATAGGATGGCACTATTTAGCAAAATGTATATCTGTTAAAGAAAATGACGATGCTGAATATACTAGACTTGAAATAAAATTTATAGCTTATCCGTTCAAAATCAAAAATTGGAATGAAGGAGAATGTATATGGGATGAGTTTTGTTTTTTAACAGATTATGTGCAAAATATAAGATTTACGGTTAATGGAACCTTACAAATAGAATTGATAAACAATGGAAGTAGAAATATAACTCCAACTATAATTACAGATTCTAGCATGACAATAATAAAAGATGAAGTTAAATATTTATTAGAAGCTGGAGAAACAAAAGATTATAGATTTGAATTAGGAAAAAATGAAAATGTACTTACTATAGTAGGAAACGGAACAATAGAATTTAAATTTAAAATAGAGGTGTTGTAATGTATCAAGTTACAATATTAAATGATAAAAAAGAAACTGTTATAAATGCAGTATCTACTGACAAAGATGCACCAAGAGTAACTGGAAATATAAAGCAAGGGATAAATAGTTTTGATAGTTTTACTTTTACCATTTATTCAAATAATCCAGGATATTCTAAAATAAACCCATTTAAAACTCTTGTTAAGGTATTGAATACAAAAACGAAAAAATATGAATTTGTAGGTCGTATTTTATCACCTTCGGAAGAACTTCAAGAAAGTGGGTTATTTTTTATTTCATATGTTTGCGAAAGTGCATTGGCATATTTGGTTGACTCTATACAAAGATATGAATCTTTTACAAATATAAGTGTGAAAGATTATTTAGAAAAATTACTAGATAATCATAACAATAAAATGGAAGAAGATTTTAAAAAGATATATCTTGGAAAAGTAGAAATAGATGAAAATTCGGATTTTGTGAATGCATATGAAACAACATATGACAATATAAATACAAAATTATTAAATATATTTGGTGGGGAGTTATCTCTGAGACATGAAGATAAAATATATCTTGATTATCTAAAACAAACGGGAAGAAAAAGTAAAACTAAAATAATGCTAAAGAAAAATATAAAATCTATGTCTAGAAAGTTAAATGTAGATGATTTTGGGACAAGGTTTATATTTACGGGTGCAAAAATAAAATCTAAAGATAATGATGGAAATGAAATAGATACAGAGGAATGTATTACTATAGCAAATTTAAATAATGGACATGACTATTTAGACTATAAAGATGGTGTAAAAAAATTTGGGATTATAGAAAAAACGGTTAATTTCGATGATGCTGAAGATGCTGAAACCTTATTGAAAAAGGCTAATGAATATATAAACTCTATTTCTATACCGACAAGTCTGTCTTTGGATGCAGTTGACTTATATTATTTAGGTATAGATTTTGATTCTTTTGAAGTTGGAAATTATTATCCAGTTTACATCGAGATATTTAATATAGATTATGATGCTCGTGTAATTGAAAAGAACATAGTTATAGAAGATCCAAGCAGTAATACTCTTACATTTGACGATAAAGAGCTTGATATAAAAACATATAGTGCAAATAAAAATAAAAATATAGTTAATAATGTTGAATCAACATCCAAAAACATAATAGAAATTAAACAGAAAGTAATTAGATTAGAAACACAGGTTATAAATACAGAAAAACAAGTACAAAAAACAGAAAAACAAGTACAAAAAATAGAAGAAAATTCAGGTAGCTATGTAACTGTAAAAACATATAATGCGTTTGTAGATTCAAATAGTAAAAAAATATCAGAAATAGATAATAAAATAAAAAAATTAGATGAAAGATTATCAAAATTAGAAGGAGGTAGCACTACATGATAGATGTTTGGTTAGGTAAACTTAAAACTGCAGTATTTGTGAAAGATGTTTTGAAGGCTATAGAAGAAGCAATTAAAGAGTGCTATATCCAAGGAGCAAAAGCAGGTAATCCAAACCTCGAAATTATATATGCAAAAGGAGAATACAACTCATTAAAAGATAAACTTAATAGCATAAGCTAGGAGGTGGTTATATGGCAAGTATAAATAAACTATTAAATACAATAAAAAGTGCTGTATATGGCGTTGATATAAGAAAGTCTATACATGATGCTATATTACAATGTTATATAGATGCAACACAGAGTATAGATGTTAATAAAGAAATTGAAGAAGCTAAGGCCCCATATGCGACTTTAAAGGAAAAAATAGAAAGTATAACAGGAATATCTGATGATATTAAACTTTCTGCTAAAATTTATACTCCTACAACAGAAAACCAAATAATTGCTAAAGGACAATATTTAGCTGGAGACCAAACGATATTAGGAGATGTAAATTTAAAGGCTGAGAATATAATAAAAGGGAAAAGTATATTCGGAGTAGATGGGACTGCTGAACAAGGCAGTTCTTTTGATGTAGATGATAAAATAGTTTGGAGTGGTTGCTACGCAAATCAAGCTGTTCAAGCTGCAAGAAGTTATTGGGATGCTAGAGTTGATGGACAAATAAAATTTGCATATTCAGCTGGGAAAAGTATATTTGAAGGGAAACTTACAAATTCAGCGGGTAATATATTGTTTGACTGTTCTACATTTCTTGTATTAGTAGCATTTTTGGGAATAGATTTTGCTAATTCACCTTTTGTAAATGCATCAGGAAGTAATAAGACTATCGATGCAAGTACGATAGTTCCTCTAAGTAAATTCGCGTGGGCACATGATAGAGGAAAAGTGAGATATGCTGCAGATATAGCAGAGTATTTTTATAGTAGACTTGTACCTATAGATGAAGTAATGCCAGGCGATATTACTTGTCATGCTGGTAAAAATACAGATGGAACATATAAAATAAAAAATCGTTTTAAAAATATAAGTCATGTTGGTATTATAGCTGAGGAAAAATATATACAACGTGATGCAAATGGTAAAGTTACATATTTTGAATATTACAATGTTACATCTACAGAAAATGTATGTATAAGAACAAAGTCAACATCAAGAGATGATATCGTCTTTGTAGTTAGACCAGACTATAGACCGAGAATTGATGTATCTGAGATAAATGAAACAATAAACCTTATGCCATTAACGTATAAAAGTTGTAAAGTGGGTAAAACATTAACCTTAAATAGTATGAAATTTAAAGTTAATACAGATTTAAGTATAGAAACAACAGGACAACCTACAAGTAGTACCACTTTCTATTTATCTCATAAATCTTATCCTCAGTATCTAAAGAAAGGCACTTATAAATTAACTGGATGTCCAAAGCGCTCAGATGTAACAACAGGTAAAACATGGGGACTTTCAATAAAGAAAAAAGATGGAACAGATTTAGCATGGGATTTAGGAGATGGTGCTACATTTACTGTTACAGAAGATTTTGCGGAAATATACATATATATTTATATTTCTAAAGTTAAAAATAGTACTGGATATAAATTTACACCTAAGCTAATTAGAACAGCATAGCATAAGGAGGAATATTAATGAGTAATATAGACAAAAGATATAAAACAGTTAAGTTAGATATCACAGAAAAAATGTATAACGATATAAATTTATCTTTTTCTAGATCTGATGTAAATACATCGGATTTTTTTATACTTATAACTAAAAATAAAGCAGAAATAGATTTAACGTCATATAAAACTATCTTATTTGTTATAAATCCAAATAAAGAGAAATTGCCACCTAAGTTATTACAAAGTAGTAGAAATCAAAAAGGCTTATTTTATTGTAATCTGCCTTATAATTACAAAAATATAGCTGGATCATACGAGTGTCAAATATTAGTTATTGATGAAAAAACTAATGAAAGAATAGTGACGACAGAAAAATTTTCATATTACGTTAATGATGACTTAATTGATATGGACGATGCTGGGGAAATAGAAACAGAAGGTACAGTTAAATTAACACTTCTAGATGATGAGACAGGTGAAACATCTGTAATAGAAGTAGCGAGTTTTGATTATTCGTTATTTGATGAAGATGATAAAGTTGAATATACGATAACTAATAACTTAACAAATGCTATGACAAGTAATCTTGCTGTGAAGCTTGATGAAAATGCAACATATAAAGCTACTATAATAGCAAATGAAGGTTATAAATTAAACTCTGTAATTGTGATTATGGGAGGCGAAGATATAACGGAAGAATGTTATGCAGATGGTGTTATAAATATACTTGCTATAACAGGAGATGTACTGATAAATGCTATAGCAGAAAAAATAGTTATTCCAGATCCTGGAGGAGATGACAGTGGAGATGAGCCGGAACCAACACCAACACCTACACCAACACCTACGATTGAAACTCCAAATTGCTTTGATGAAACAGGCATTATAGACGGAAATAAATATATATATAGATTTGAAAAAGCACGTTGTACAAGCTATGGCGGTGATAGTGGAAGTGCATCTGGATTAGGACTAAAGGTTGCTAAAACAGTTGGTGCACATAACATGCCATATGGGACCAAATTATATATCCCTTATTTAAAGGGTAAATTTGGTAATACAGATGGAATAGTTACAGTAACAGATACAGGAGGATATACTACTGACTTCGATATATTCCTGGATAAATCTTCTGATAACGAAGCTGAAAAAAAATGGGGGAATCCGAGATTCCTTGATGTATACGTAATAAGCTGGGGAACAAAGAGAGTAGCATGGAGTTTTACAGAAGCCGTAAAATTCTGCAAAGGCTACTATGGTTTAAGTACTTTTCATAAGTCTTGGACTGAATACATAAAATATCAAGGTTGTACTATAAACTTATGGAAGTTCAAAGAAGATGATAAAACATTCAAAGAAAACTCATGGTACAAGGATCTATAAGATAGGAGGGAGAGAATATGGCAAAAGAAGTAAATCAAATAGAAGAATTTAATATAATTGATACAAAGGCTAGAGAATCAATCAAAAAATTAGATACGCAATTTAAAGATATTGCGAAAAAAACTATAGTCGAAGGGAATAAAATATATTTAGTAAAAAACGATGGAACTAAACTAGATGAAGGAACAGAATTACCTACATCATCTAGTGGCAATATTACATTTGAAGAAATCAGTTCTGAAGAAGATACTATAGACGAGACAGTTAACGCTACAGCATTACTACAAGGAACAATTGGATGCGGAGCTACTTCATCTTATGATGAAAAGGGAAATATAATAGCTTATGACGAAGGAAATGATAAAATAACAAAACGTAATTATCAAAATGGAGTATGTAATCTTGCACAAAGTGGGGAAATAAATTATGACAGTACAAAATAAGTGTAAAATTTGCTGTGCAGATAAAATGATTGTTGGTAGATGGTATAAAATAATAGCTTATCCTAGATTTTACACACCTTTGCAATATTGGTGCAAATATACCTGTGAAAACGATAATGTTGTTCTTATTCACGATACAATTTATATTAAAGATGAAGGTGATTTTACTATAAACTGTATAGACCAATATGGTAATACAGATAGTAAAATTATAAAGGCTATAAAGAATCCTTTTAATGATATTGATAGAAACTATTACAAATATACCCCAACATCATGGGAAGATTTTAAAACATTTGTTACTCAATGTGGTGAAGATTCTTATATTTCAATTCCAAAAGGTAATTATAATTTTAACTTGATTAATGAAAGTTATTCTATTCCTAAAGGTACTATAATTGATTTTAATTTTTCAGTAATAAATATATCTCATACAGAACAAGTTGAATACGGAGAAGATGGAACAACTATAAAAAAATCCATTCATTATAAAGGTTTTAAAATAGATTCTGATTATAGTGGTTTAATTAACGTAAAAATTTACGGTTCAGCCGATATGTATGGTAAAAAAGATGAATATAGTGATAATTGTTTTACTGTAGAATTAGCAAATGCTAAAAATTCTATAATTAAAAATATACAATTTAAAAATGTATGTGGTTTTAATTTTCTTATTTATTCTGATATGGATTATGTAACAATAAAACCTACAATAGAACATGGTAGATGGTATGATAAAAATAATTATAATGGATATATAGATAAAATAACAGGAAATTTAATTTCAAATAATAAATGTTGGTGCATGAAGGAATATTCTGAATTACCTATATGCGATAATAATACTTTTGTTGTGGGATGTTCTAATTCATGGATTCCAACAAGCGTCAGATTGTATAATATTGCTTTTTATGGTGCAGAAGGCAATTTTATAGAATTATTAGAAGATTGTCAATACTATAGAGAGTATCAATATCCTATAAACGCTGTATATTATAAGCTAGGCATTTATCAAGAAGAAGAACCTAAAAATAAACAACCTAGAGATGATGTATGTGTTATGAGAATATTTCCTTGCAATATGAACAAAGATTGTATCATAGAAAATATAAATTGTATTTCTTCAGCAACTGGGGTTGTTAATGTAGTTGGTGGAAATCAAGATTTACATATAAATAAAATAATTCAACCAAATAATGGATGGAAATATGGATGGTCTTTTGATATAGAAGATAGTTGGAACTCTTGTTTAAATTGTGTTATATCTAACTCGTTTATTTTAGGAACCTCTGTACATCATGGAGTTCAAGGATGGAGTGCTATTAATACTATATTAAATTTCCCTACTTTCCAGAATAATATACATTTTCCAACTCTTATAAATTCTTATGCTTCATCTATAAGCCTTCAAGGAGTTAGATGCAATTTTACAAATATAAATTCCACAGTAGGTAAGATTAACAATAATAATGATAATCCTATTGAAAATTATATGTTTGGTACTGGAGTATCTAGTGAGGAAGTAACACAATTTATAAATGATTATAAAAAATTATTAAATGAGAAATGGATGTGATGAAATGGATTTTTTAAAAAAAATGTTTAGAGATAAACAGTCTAAAAAAAATATATCTTTTTTTAGTACAGATAATAATGTTTTATGTGAAAATGGAAAATATCTAAGAACTAACTTAAACGAAATAAACAATAACTTTAATACTGCAAATAATAATTTCAATAATATAAATAGTCAACTTTCTACTTTAAATGAACGTTTTACATTAGGTGATTGGAAATTACTACAAAGTGGTACACTTCCAGCTGATACGACTTCAATTAAAATATCTCAAGATAAAGATGGGAGTTCATTTTCCAATACTGAATTTACAATATTTTTTAAAATCCCTAAATTAAATGCAAAAGCTGTTCTTAAAATGAGAAATGATAAGGGTACAATATTTAGCCAAGATAATTCATTTGGGGATACAACAAGAGAAAAATATGTAAAATATCATATAAAATTCGAAATGATGTCAGTTACTACTACGAAATATGCAGCTAATGCATCTTCAACTCAATTAAATGTTCAGCTTGGAAATGATTTAATAGCAAATGTTGCACTACCTAATACATTAGATTTTGATAAAGTAACAAGTTTAGAAATGTTATTTGGGACAGCTATTGAAAACTTAGAATATTATGTTTATGGAAGATAGGTGATAATTATGTATAATGTATATGAAAATGGTATTTTAAGAAAAATGACAATGGAAGAAATGAAAGAATTTGAAGAAATGCAACAAGAAATAATTGAACAACCTAAATCTCAACTTGATTTAATACAAGAAGAACAAGAAAGACAAGCACAAGCAATACAAGATTTAATTATAATGACTTTGGGAGGAAGTGAATAATATGGCAGAATTTTTAGCTTATAGAATAATACAAGGAAAAATGACTTATGCTAAAACACCAAATAAACTAAAAGAACAAGTAAAACAAATTTTAATAGAAAGAGGACATGGAGATTTAATAACAGAATAGTTTTTTATGATAATTTAGTTCGCAATTTAAAAATATTGCGTACTAATTTATCAAGTGAATAGGAGGATTTAATGGAATACAAAAGAGAATATTGTTGCCCAGAGTGTGGCTTGATATGGATTCAAAAAGTTAATGCTGGAGCTATTAATAATATCGTTTGTCCAGAATGTGAAAATCAATATAACTATGCATGTGATACATTTGGATATGCATATGCAGCTCAAAGCATAAAAGAAAATTTAGAAAAAAATAATAAAAAGATACATTATGATAAGGAACATCCTTTTTATAATAAATAAATAGAGCAGTTAAAAATGGTATTTAAACCATCTTATAGTATAATAACTGTAAGGGGGGTGAAAAAGATGTAAAATGTGAGAAAATAAAAAATAAAAACAATATATAATTAAAAAAACTAAATCTATTTTTAAAAGGGCTGTAGAGGTACAGTCCTTTTGTTATGTAAGAAAAGAGGTATAAATGAGCGAAGAATTATTAGAACACAAAGTAAAAATTCATGAACAGAGAATTAATAATCATTCAGAGAGAATAGACAAACTGGAAAACAGACAAGCAGAAATGACAGTAAAATTAGATAATTTATGTAGCACTATAGATAAACTCGCAAGTAACTTAAACAAACTAACTTATGCAATCATAACAGCACTAGTTAGTTTTTTCTTTTATGCAATACAAAATAATTTATTCAATTAATAGGAGGTAAATATGTTTGATTTAAATTTATTAGGTAGCTATTTAGTTTTAGTAGCAGTAGGTATTTGTGTATGTGTAGGATATGTTATAAAAACAAGTTTAGATTTTATTGAAAATAAATATATTCCTTTGATTATGGCACTTTTAGGATGTGCTTTAAACATATGGATAGCTGGATATGTAAGTCCAGAAGTTATACTTGGTGGCTTATTTAGTGGTTTAGCATCTACAGGCTTACATCAAGCCTTTAAGAACTTGATAGAAAAATAGATAATAAATACTTTATAAGGTAACTGCAAGGTGCTTAGAGAACCGATAAGAAGGTCGATTTTTTAAGTGCCTTTTATTTTCAGAAAGGATTTGATAGTATGACTAAATATATAGAAAATGGTGTATTAAAAAATGGAATGACTATAGGAAAAGCTAAAGTAATATCTACGAATTTACTAAAAAGGGGACATATGGTACCATACGAAACTTTTACACCAACTAGCATAACAATACATGAGACAGATTGCCCAGATATACCAGCTACACAATTTTATTTAAGTGTTAAAAATGGCCAAAATGATTTAAACAGAAAACCTCAAGCTAGTTTTCAACTTTGTGTAGATGCTTATACAGTAAGACAAATTGTAAATTTATACAAAACTTGCTGGCATGCTGGATGCAAAGAAGGTAATGCAACATCAATAGGAATAGAGATATGCCAATATAAAAACAATAAAGAAAAGCAAAAACAGGCTTATTTAAATGCTGTAGAACTTGTAAAAATATTAAAATCAGAAATAACAACAGTAAAAAAAGTAAAAAGACATTATGATTGGACTAGAAAAATATGTCCTTCTTATATGATAACTAAAAAGTATTCTGGTTTAACTTGGAATTGGTTTTTAGATCAATTAAACTCTAAAGAAGAAGCTAATAAAACTAAGTATGTTAGAATACTAAAAGACATAAATATACATAGCAAGGCTGACTTTACAGAAGAAAATACTATTGGCAAAGTTACTGCTGGTGGAGCTTATACAATTACAGAAAAAGTTAAAAGAACTGGAACAGATATGTATAAACTAAAATCAGGAGTTTATATAACAGCATCGCCAAAATATGTAGAAGTTTTTGAAAAATAAATAAAAAATTGACACCCATTTGACATCCAAAAATAAAAATATATTAAAATAAACTAAAATAAATATAGTTATAAAAAATATAAATAAACCTTTGAATGTGTTGAAAACACTATAATACAAAGTTATTACAAAATAAAGTAAAATATAACAAAATAAAATATAATATGACTGTCCATGTCATGGTTCTAGGTTCAGTTATGATGGAAGCATATTAAATGGACCAGCGCTTAAACCATTGAAATTACTTGGAATGGGGGATAATGATATTGACCCTGATTTAGTATGAAGCAGGTAGAAAATGGGTGAATTCATCGATTTGTCACCCATTTGTCACCCCAAAAAAATTGTCACCCAACTCCGTCACGGTCAATTTACTTTTTTAATAACAAAAAAATAGCTAGAAAAATAATTCTTCTAGCTATTTTTACTTATATACTTTCAAGTATATTTACGATTTCTTTTTCCATAGATTTTGTATTATGCAAATAGATATTAAATGTAGTATCAAGTTTTGAATGACCAAGTCTAGCTTGTACAGCTTTGATAGAAGCACCATTTTCAATAAGCATAGTAGCATTAGTATGTCTAAGATCATGAAATTTGATATCTAAATCTAAATCTCTTTTTATCATTTTCATACTGGCCCCAATATTTGAACTTACTAGAGCTTTACCATTTTCATTAGTAAAAATGAAATCATAAGGTTCACCTGATATATTATTAATAACCCCCTCTTTATCGATATAATTATTTATATAGTATTCACCATATAAGAGTCTGTTCTCCTTTTGAATCTTTCTCCACTTTTTAAGTTCTTTAATTAATTTATCGCCAATTAATATAGTTCTTTTAGAGGTTGGTGTTTTAGGTGAATTTATTATATTTTTAGATTCTAAACCTACAGATTGAGTAAATTTAACTCTAAGAGTTTTATTTGAAAAATTTATATCTTTCCATGAAAGGGCAATAACTTCACTTCTTCTAAGACCCGTATAATATCCTAGATACCATGCAAGTTTTATACTTTGAAGATTTTTTTTATCAAAATAATCAATTATACTTTCAAATTCTTGATTAGTTATAACTTTTTTTTCACAAATTTGCGCATTTTGTTTTCTTGGTATTTTAACATATATCATAGGATTTTGTTTTATATAATTACAAGGAACAATAGCATAATTAAATGCAACGCTTAAACAGGACATTAAATGTGATATATGGGATTTAGAATATCCTTGTTTAAGATATTTTGTATTTATATATTCTTGTAATTGTAATGGAGTTAGTGTTTTCAATTTAAATGTACCTAAATCTTTACTTATATGATGCTTTATAATACTTTGATATTTTCTAAGTGTAGCAGATTTATATTCTATTTTTGCTTTTTTCTCAAACCATTCACACATAAAGTCTTGAACGGATATATCAGAGGCTGTAAAAGTTACCCCAATATTATCATATTCTGCTTTAGCTTGAGCCCCAAACTCCAATGCTTCTTTTTTTGTTTTGAAACCACCTTTGGTTATCCTTCTTCGTTTACCACCTATTTTGGCTATTTCAAAATAGTATTCCCAATACTTTCCCCTTTTTCTTGCATTAACCTCCATTTTATCACCTTATTTCTATATTGTTTTTTATAATTTTAAAATTTATAATTATTTTAATAAACTGCAAAATTAATGTATTAAGCAATTTAACACACATAAAATACAGGTAAATTAGTAAGTATAAGTTTAGATCCATTACAAAGTTCTAAAAAATCTTTCTTTTTACTTAAAAACTCCAAACGTTTTAGGAAAAACTCTAAACTCACTTCACAACGTTCCGCCATTTCTTCAGCTTCTATATTTTCCATTACTAGATTACAAATTTCTTCCTCACTTATTAAAAATTCAGTTGCCCATTTTAAAGCTGTATTTTCAGCTTTACTATGTTTTAGCATATCTTGATATGTGTTTATGTTAGAAAAGTTGCCAACTGTCGTAAAATGGTGTCCTAGTTCTTCAGCAAGTACTTCTGTAAGTGCAATTTTATTATATTTTAAGGTGTAATCAATTGCAATTACGCTATATCCATTTTTACATGAATATAAACCAAGCTTATTTACAAGTTTTAAATTAGCAAAGAAAAAGTCTATATTTTCTGATTCGGCTAAATCAAATAATTTACTAAGTTTGTTCATAATATCCCCTTCTTTTTATAGAATGTATGTTCGGCATAAAGATAAAAAATAAAACATATGTTCGATGATATGTTAAAAAAATTATAGTATAATTTGTATAAAAAAGCAATAAAAATAGAGCAGCTATCTAAGCTGCTCTTATATCAAAAAATGGTTTTTAATATTTTATTTGTTAATAAAGCTAATTTTGTTAATTCTGATTCATAGTAAGCCTTTTTCCTAGGGTTTATAGAATCTTTAGTCTCTGATTTAAGTTCTTTTTCTATTTTGTTGTAAATATATCTTCTTTTTAATGAATAATAGTAATATTTTATATATTTTAGCATATAAATACACATCC
>OJKJ01000246.1_pt1 | contig 37583 bp, 31 predicted proteins | sample 1596491 | NCBI WGS metagenome assembly OJKJ01 (sample SAMEA4350160, study PRJEB24818) | metagenome | biome: human; feature: gut; material: faeces | place: Denmark | collected 2013-09 | reverse complement strand
CCTCTGCTCTCTCGAAATCCAGCTTCTATGCGGCTTCAAGCTCTCTCGAGCTCCCTTCCGCTTCCGCCCTCTCTCTCGAGCGCTTGACTATAATATCAAATCCTTATCCTTTTGTCAACTACTTTTTTCAAATTTTTCAAAAAAGTTTTAAACTGTCTCTTAATGGACGAATTTCCTGTAACCCAACCTTCAACGGCTCTGTACAGAGAAGGGAGAAATATGATATAATAGTCATACCCCCTTTCTTCCTTTTTAGGGGGGTGTTATTACTATACCATAGGATACGGAGAAAATGCAAGACTATTTTAAATTATTTGGAATATTCTGGCTTTTTTTTGTATCCCAGTAAAGGTCGTGGTTTTGTGCCTATACGCATTCAGGCAGATCTTCCTGCAATCGAAGTTCTGGAAAGTGAAAACATTTTTGTGATGACACATGAGCGGGCTGCTGTTCAGGATATCAGGCCGTTGAAAATTGCCATACTCAATTTGATGCCGACCAAAATCGAAACTGAGACCCAACTTTTGCGGCTTCTCGGGAACACGCCCTTACAAGTCGATGTGGAACTGCTTCATCCCGCCACTCACATCAGCAGAAATACCAGTTCTACCCATCTTAACACCTTTTATAAAACCTTTGATGAAATTAAGACTGACCGGTTTGACGGAATGATCATTACAGGTGCCCCCGTTGAGCAGCTTCCCTTTGAAGAGGTAGACTATTGGGAGGAAATGTGCGATATTATGGAATGGAGCACAACAAATGTCTATTCAGTCCTCCATATTTGCTGGGGGGCGCAAGCCGGCCTATATTATCATTATGATATTCCTAAATACCCTCTATCCGAAAAGTTAAGCGGCATATTCAATCATAAAGTTTTAAACCCCTATCATCCCTTGATGCGGGGATTTGACGATAATTACTTCGCCCCCCACTCACGTTACACGGAAGTACGTATGGAAGATATCAAGAAGCATTCCGATCTTATTCCCTTAGCTATTTCTGATTTGGCAGGCCTTCATATTGTAGCAGAACGGAGCGGCCGGAGAATCTTTGTAACCGGCCATGCGGAATATGACCGTGAAACGCTGGCAAAAGAATATTTCCGCGACGTCAATAAAGGACTGAATCCCAAGGTTCCTTATCACTATTTCCCGGAAGACGACGACAGCAGGACCCCTCCCTTCACCTGGCGGAGCAACGCGCATTTGCTGGTTGCCAACTGGTTAAATTATTACGTTTACCAGCAAACGCCTTTCGACTTCCTGTTTGATACAAATAAATAATTTTTCCTGTGGTTGTCGGTTTCTCCTTCAGTCATAATCTTTTTCATACAGATAATGAGTACCCTTACATTTTCATACTATTTTATCTTGTCATGGGTACTTTTTTACAGTTGACTCACTGTAATGTCATAAAAAGCACCGAAAGGCGGTATTTTCTTTGATGAAATATCGCCTTTTTTGGCAAACTGCAATATACTCACAAACAATAAATTTTCGTTCTGTTGTCATATTCTGCGCTTCGCTTCTCAAAATAAAGCTGAATAAAGACTTGCTGCAATGCATTCTGTAAATGATACCGCAGCATTTCAAGTCATCACGACTTTATTCCTGAAGGGAGCATAAACGGATGTACTGTACCCGCACTTTAACCGATTTCGTGAGCTGGGTAGGTGGAACAGACCGCCGGCTGGCTTTGTTCGAGAACCTGTTTCCCATCCCCCGCGGCATAACCTACAACTCTTATCTCATTTTGGACGAAAAGACCGCCCTGATCGACACCGTAGATTCCTCCATCACCCTGCAGTTCCTTGAAAATATTCAATTTGTACTCAATAACCGGCCACTGGATTATCTGGTGATCAACCATATGGAACCGGATCATTGTGCAAGCATCGCTCAGTTATTACTTTATTATCCCAACCTGAAGCTTGTTGGAAATAGAAAAACATTTGAATTATTACACCAATTTTATCATTTGGAATTGACAGGCCGCACAATCCCCGTTCGGGAAAACGATTTTCTCTCTCTGGGAAGTCACACGCTGCGATTTGCCTTTGCACCGATGGTGCATTGGCCGGAGGTAATGGTTACCTATGAAGAAAAAGAAAGCCTCCTCTTTTCCGCCGACGCTTTTGGAAGTTTCGGTGCGCTGAACGGCGCGCTATTTCAGGATGAAATGGATTTTGATCGGGAATGGCTCCCAGACGCACGCCGCTACTATGGGAATATCGTAGGCAAATACGGAAGCCAGGTACAGCGTGCCATGGAAAAGCTTTCTTGTTTGAACATCCAAATGATCTGTCCTTTGCACGGCCCAGTATGGCGTAAAAATATAGACTATATTTGGAATAAGTACAGCCGTTGGAGCCGTTACGAACCCGAAGAACAAGCGGTTGCTCTGCTCTATGCTTCCATGTATGGAAACACAGAAAACGCCGTCAATCTGCTGGCCTGCAAACTGGCGGAGGACGGAGTCAAAAGCATTGCGGTTCATGATGTATCCAGCACCCACGTTTCCACGTTGATTGCAGAAGTATTCCGCTGCAGCCACCTGGTTTTAGCTGCGCCTACCTATAACAACGGCATATACCCGGAAATGCTCAATTTCCTGCATGATATGAAAGCATTGAATCTGCAAAACCGCACAGTCGCCTTAATAGAAAACGGATCCTGGTCTCCTGTTGTTGGGGAACAGATGCGTGCTTTCCTGGAGGGATTGCAGGGCATGAGAATTTTGGAACCGGTCATAACGATTCGGTCTGCCCCATCTGCAAAAACACTCGAAGAGCTTGAGCAGCTCTCCAAAAACCTTCTGTCCTCTCTGGGGACTGCCATTAGGCTGTAACCCGCGATTCTCTTTGAATAAGGCGTGCAAGGGAATGAAAATTCACTGCACGCCTTTCTTATTTGATGCTGCCCATAGAAGAGTTGATGATTGAAAATAGCGCTTGAATCCTTTATAATGTTATTTATAGAGTTTTCTACTCTTCAAATCCGGTACCGGCTTTAAAGATAGAAAACGCAGAAAGGAATTCATCTATGAAATATGACGGCATCCTATTCGATTTAGACGGCACCCTTTGGAACGCCACAGAACCAATTGCTGTTTCCTGGGCTATTGCTTTAAAAGACCAACCCGATATTGAACGTGCCCCCAGTACGGAGGAATTGGAAAAAGTGATGGGCATGACTTCTGAAAAATTGATGGCCCAGTTGTTTCCATATCTGTCCTACGAACGTGGGCAGGAACTTTTCCAACACTGCTGCGAAGTCGAAATGGTTTATCTCAGAGAACATGGCGGTACATTGTATCCGGGATTGGAACACACATTGGAAAAACTTTCCGCACGCCACCCCCTCTGTATTGTGAGCAATTGTAATAACGGGTATATTGAAACTTTTTTAGACGCCCATTCGATGCGAAAGTACTTTTTGGATTGGGAATGCATTGGGCGTACCGGGCTTCAGAAATGGGAAAACATCCGCTTGGTGGTTGAACGAAATGAGTTTCAAAATCCTGTATATGTAGGTGATACCGAACTGGACTATGATTCCGCCGAACGTGCCGGACTGCCATTTATACATGCAGCTTATGGATTTGGCCAAGTGCCGGAAGCGCCTCAGATATCTTCCATTTCAGAACTGCTGGAAATTGTCTGACAGTACTTATAATCGGGGCAGAAAGGAGTTTTCATGAAAACCAAACTGCTGTTTTCAAGCTTCCCTTTTATCAGCTGCGAAAAGGTTACTCTCACACAGATTACCGACCTCAACCTGGATTCTCTCTGGGAGATTATGGGAGATGACGAAAACTACCGTTTCAGCCCCACAGCGGCGCTCAGATCCAGGGAAGAAGCTGCTGTCAAGCTGCGGCAAATCGGCACTCTCTTTCGCGACAGACAAATGATTGTTTTAGGAATTTTTTCCAACGACAGTCTCAATCAATTGCTGGGGATATTTGAGATAACCGGATTTGATACAGAAGTGAATGAAGTAACCGTTAATTTCACGCTGGGCCGTCGGCACACTGGATTCGGCTATGCCAGTGCCGCATTACGGGCTGCAGTAAAATATTTATTTGATACGATTGAAGTGAATCGGATCCAGTGCTATGTACTCCCTATCAACTATCGTGCCGTTTTAGTGCTGGAGCGCTGTGGTTTTGTCAAAGAAGGCACTATTCGGGAGGGCTTTTGCTGGCCCGATAAGGGAATTGTAGATCTCTCTCTTTATTCAATGCTGTCCAGCGATAGAAGGCAAAAACGTTCTGGTTCCGCCTATTATCTGTAGCCTCCTGCTCAATTCTATCTTAACTGATAAAAACCTCTTCCAACGTGAAATGGAAGAGGTTTTCTTTCAATGAAGCAGGGTTTCATCCTGGCTTGGCATCTGGCCGCAGCGATCTATTCCGCTGCAGGACGGGTTCCCGCACGCTCACCGGTGCCATCTCCTACCGAAATCCGATAGAGGCGTGCAAGATATTTCCATGTCAGTCGGGTGATATCGCCGCTGGCCTCTATCCCGGCCTTCCGCTGGAGCCAGCGTATCGCTTCAACGGAATTTGAATCATGGATATCGTTGCAGGCAACTTCCGGCAGCGACGCATACCTGGCGCCGATGGCCCGAAGCATGCCATGTATCATGTGCAGATGTTCATTCCGTTCACCTGCGCGTATGACCTGCCCGGGCTGCAGAACCGGGTTGACAGGTTCTGCAGGAGAAAGCTCGATGACAGCCCTTCGATATTCGTCCGCCACAGCATACCAAGTATCGATATCCGTAACTCCTGTTACAGGCATGCCGTGACGTTTCTGAAAAGATTCCACGGATTTTCGGGTGTCGTCTGCATAAATGCCATCAGGGATAACTGCCGCAATTTCGCTGTCATACTGAGCGATCGTCCGCAGCATGATCTGCAGACTGCGGACCGGCTGCCCCACCAGCTCCTGCCTAATCCCTATCATTGCTGCACCCCCCGCCTGAAATCTGTACTTCCCATCCGTAGATCAAAGCCTGGAAACTGAGTAAATCTCGAAGTTGATTCAAACTTCAGCACTTCTACATCGGCGGCAAGCACTTTTTTAGTAGCGTCATTCAACCTGCCGTTACCCGGAATACCACACATTTTTTGGAATTTTTCCACTGCCCGCTGTGTCATTGTCCCAAGTCTGCCCGTAATTTGCAGATGGGGAAGCCCCGGCATAGTATCGGCAATACTATTCAACTGTTGTTGCAACTCTCGAATTGTTCCTGCAGGAACAACTTCCTGATCAAACGGAAACAACTCGCCCCGTGACAGAACTGCTTCCGCCACTCCCGCATAAGCATCATAGATAGCATCCCAGACAGCAGCTCCAACCACTCCGGTTTCAGATATTCCAGACTGCTTTTGAAATGCCTGGACCGCTTGTTTTGTTGCCGCATCAAAATATCCAGTTACCTGAAGGGGAGGAATACCGGGATTAAACTGTGAAAGCACAGCCAGCATGTATTGAAGATGGGAAACCTTTTTCCCGCTGTTTCCTTCCACGATCGCATCGGGATAGGCCCAGGATATCCCTGTAAAAGTCTGTCCTTCCGAATTCAATTCAGACAGCCGCCTGATCCCTACATACAGCTGGACAATCTGATACCACGTGGCTTTCCCCACAATTCCGTCTACAGCAAGACCAAACACGGATTGAAATTTTCTGACTGACGCAGAAGTCTTTGCCCCAAAAACACCGTCTACCGGCGATATTTTGGGAATTGCAGGATAATTCTGAGCAATGCGATTTAAAGAAGTTTGGATTACCGTTACATTGGGACTGATATCACCTTCCCGAAGAGGCGTTCCCGGATAGGAAGCTGTAATATTTTGTATTGGCGCATCCACGACAATTTCTATGGCATCTCCATAATAGGCATGGAGAATCTCCAATGAATTGTATCCCTGACGGGCTAAATTTTCTGCTCCCCATTGGCTCAGTCCGTCGCAGGTCACAGTGGTACCGTTGCAAAACGAAGCTGCCAAGGGCTCCACATAGCCCTGCCGCCTGATATAATCGTTAAAAATTTCGTCTACCAAACGGCTGACATTGTCGAAAAAATTTCGCCCGTTGACAAAAGCCTGATCATAAGCGGTGGAATTTGTAATATCGAAGTTTCTGCCTCGGCTTCTGTAAAACTCTGTATATACCCGATTGAGAGCGAAAGAAACCTGGGCCAGAATATTTGCCCGCAAAGCACTTTCCTGCCAGGTAGGATATATTTCGCTGGAAGCCACATTCTTGATATAATCTGCAAAGGATACCGTAACATTGGGCGCGTTGCTGGCAGGAGTGCCCAGATGAACGGTAATAAATTCTGGTATGTAAGGAATTACAATCGCCATGAGTATTCCTCCTTACAGGTTCTGCGGCGGAACGTCAAATATTTCCGTTTGGTTCCAGGCTTCCGGCATTTCGTTCAGCGGGATCATCTGCAGATCCTGTCTGGTTACTGTGTTCGGAAAAACCTGAACATTTTCAACGACGATCCTTTCGTAAAGAGGATGCTCCGCCGTCACATCCACCGTGGAAAAAGGCGTTTCCTGCGCTGGCGCCTGACTTGCGGACAGATCTGGAGTCTGTACTGCAATACGCTCTGTGTTTCCGCTCTCATCCGTGATTCGGATCGCCAGAAGTTCTTCTATCCCGTCAAGCTGTTTCTGCGTAATTGTTACAGTGGAATCCTCTAAAGGAATCATTGCGTCAGAGGTATAAACATGAGTTATCAGATATCCTTGTGCGCTTATGGGGTTCCCCTCCTCTCTCTGATTATACACAATACAGTATATGCGCCAAATTGTATTAAATGAAAAAAGCAGGAGATGCCTCTACAGAAACCGTGCATCCCTTGCTTTTTTCAAATCCTCTTTTTTTGCAGAATCAAAGTTATCCTATTTCACAGTTCCTCCATATCAATAGGGTTTTACCATATAAACAGCCATTTCCGCATCCAAAGATTCCTGTATGTCCTCTGTAAAAGAATTTTCGGTCATTGCGACAATCAGGGCCTGCTTTGCATCTTTCCGGTTCAACCTTCTATTTTCTCTGGCGGCTTCCTAACCGTCCAGCTCCGGCATTTGAACATCCATCAAAAAGCAGCGCCCCGAAACCATCTTTTTTCCGTCCTGCAGCAGCCGCTCTTGTTAGTGTAGTCCATGGGACTCCTTCCCATCAGCCACAGGTTCGAATTTTAATGCAAAAGGGACACAACTAATTAGCTTCCACAGCCTGATAATAGGAAATTTCTTCTCCCTCTCTGCCGCTGAACAGCGAAGTCTTCGCCAACCGGTTGACCTGCAGCAGCATAGACCGCCAAAGGTACATGATCCGGCGCCGTACCCCATTTCCTCTGCCGAAAGCAGATTATTAACCAGGGTTTTGATTACCTCTGTTCAATTTTTTTCCGAGCTCCTCCACCTTCAGAAATTCCTTTTGAATCGCCTGATACAGCAGCGGGTAATCCTCACGCTCCTCCCTGGCACGAAGAGGCTGCACAATATCACAAACCGCTTTGTAAAGAGGGGTGAGCCCCATATTCCCCACTACTCCCTTTAAGGTATGTGCCGCATCAAAGGCTGCTTCCAAATTTCCGGAGTCGATGGCCTCTCCCAATTTCCGCAAATTATCATCTTGAAACAGCATCTTCAAAAATTTCAGATACATCGTTTCATTTCCCATAAAACGCGACATAGTATCCTGATAATCTGCACCGTATGCCTCAAATAATTCTTTGAAATTTTGCATAGTCAGACCTCCTTTCCGGAAATAAAATCGTATAGGGTCTGATACAACCGGTCTGGCTCTATGGGCTTTGCTAAATGGGCGTTCATTCCTGCAGCTTTGCTTTTCTCAATATCGTCGTCAAAAGCATTGGCTGTCATTGCAATAATAGGAATCGACTTTGCATCGGCATTGCTGAGATGACGGATATTGGAAGCGGCAGTCAAACCGTCCATCAAGGGCATCCGTATATCCATCAAAATGGCGTCATAATACCCTTTTTCCGACTTACTGTACATTTCCAGAGCCCGAAGCCCATTATCGGCCGTCTCTACCTTGAATCCTTTGTTTTCCAGAAGCATCACAGCCACTTCCGTATTTATGGCATTGTCCTCTACCAACAGTATTCTCTTTCCTGTGAAATCATAGTTCGTCTCCTCCGCTTTCTGTTTCTGTTCTTCTTTCTCACCCAACGCCCGCGAGAACGCAGATATCAAGGAAGATTTGAACATAGGTTTACTCATCAGCAGGTTAACTCCAGCCAGCTTTGCCTCATGTTCGATAAAGGTCCAGTCATAGGCCGTCATGATAATGATTGTCACCTCAGGGCCTACAATACCCCGGATTCTCCTTGCGGTTTCAATTCCATCCATATCCGGCATTTTCCAGTCAATCAGAATCATATCATAGTATTTTCCCTGATTCCAAAAAGCTCTCACCTGTTCAATGGCTTTCCGCCCGCTGTCTACCCACTCTGCTTTTATTCCCATTTCACACAATGTGACAACCGCGCTTTCACAGACAGCCACATCATCGTCTACCACTAAGGTTTTCAAATGGGAAAAATTCAAATGGTTTCTTTTCTGATTATGCCTGAGTTTTTCCTCTTCCGTAATCCCAAGCTTAACATCCACAGTAAATTCACTGCCCAGCCCTTTAATGGAACGTACGGTAATCTTTCCATCCATCATATCCACAATGTTTTTCGAGATTGCCAGCCCAAGTCCGGTTCCGCCATATTGGGTAGTGGTTCCAGCCGATTCCTGCGAAAACGGTTCAAAGATATGGGGCAGAAACTCCTCGCTCATTCCAACCCCCGTATCGTTAATAATGAAACGAAGCACGGCATCGTTTTTGGTACGTTTACGCTGTGATGCAGAGAAAGTAACTTTTCCCCCTTCTCTTGTGAACTTGATGGCATTGCTCAGAATATTGATTAAAACCTGCTGCAGCTTCATTGCATCGCCGATATAATAATCGTCCAGTATTGGGTCTACAATACATTCATAGTCCACATTCTTTGCAGCTGCCTGTGTATAGCAGATAGAGTTAATGCCGTTTAGAAACTCTTCTGTCGGGATCTTTTCGCCTTTTAAAAGCATTTTCCCACTTTCAATCCGGCTCATATCCAAAATATCGTTGATCAAGGAAAGTAAAAACCGGGAAGAGATTCCGATTTTGGAAATGCAATCTGCCACTTGCTCTTCATCGCCGATGGACTGCGCAGCGATTGTGCTCATGCCGATAATCGCGTTCATCGGCGTCCGGATTTCATGGCTCATACGGGACAGGAAATCCGATTTTGCCGCATTTGCCTGTTCTGCTGCCACCAGTGCGGCGGCCAGTTCCTCCTTTTGCCTTTGTTCCTGACGTACCACATCTGTGACGTCTGTACGTGCGATACATACCCTGCTCAATTCCTTACTAATGTAAAATACTTCGAGGCGTTTTACCCGTACCTCATGCTCCCCTTCCCGCATTTCCACCAAAAACGTATAGGCATTTTCCTCGGCCAGACGCTTTTCCATATATTCGTAATCCAGGTTCTTCAGGTATTCGCGTCCAGCTGTTTCATCCATATACCGTTCGGCAAACATTTGCGCCTCTTTTTGAAATCCTCCCTGCGTTGGAATCGATCCAGCGCTGTGATGCCCACTGATTGTCATAGAATGGTGCGTATCTTTGCGCACATCGATTTCCGTGATGCTCTCGTAATCCAACTCGACAATCCTGTTCAAAAGCTGTTCGCGAAGCTTCTGCTCCGTGACGTCCAGAGTATAAAAATTAATTATGATTTCTCCTGACTCCGGATTCCGAAAAGACCGGAGATAAGTGCTGGCCCAGAAAGTACCGCTGTTGCATCTGCGCAGGAAGTCCAAGTGGTAATCCACTTTTCCGTCTTCATAATCTGCCAATACCTTATCCCGGTTCAGCATACGGAGGATTTTCCCGCCATAGTCCGTATCTACAGCAGAGGCGGCCAGGTTCTCAATCGTAGCATCATAAGAATCCCCTACCTCAGCAACTGCCGTATCCACGCTCGAGACATAGCTTTCCATCCGGTTTTGCGTAACGTTGATACTTCCCTGTATGCTGCCTTCCGCAGAGAAAAGCTCGGCAAAATAGGCCAATTCCTTTCTATAAAGTTCGCTTATTTTTTCCTGAAGCTGTTTTTCTTCCGTAATGTCCACAAAAACACAGTAAAAATATTCCTCTCCATCTCCTTCCGTTAAGAGCTGGGCTTTGATGGAAATCCATTTTACCGCTCCATTTTTGCAAATCAAACGATTCTCATTGTGAATGGTATTTCCGCTGCGCAGCTGGCTTTTCAACTTTGCAGTCATCACAGACAGATCTTCCGGATAAATGACAGCTGACATGCAGTTACCCATCTTCGCAAACTCCGCACGGCTGTATCCAAGAAACTCGAACAATCCGTCGTTGGCGTCAATCACAGAGAAATCCGCGTCAAAGCGGCAGCGAAACACTGCGCCCGGAATGTTGTTGTACAGATGCAACACTTCCTCTTGGGCCTGTCTCTGAGCTGTGATGTCAATACAGACAGATGCAATGGCAGGCTTTCCATTCTCTGCCACAATTTTCCGGCCTAAATCATGTATCCAGATATAAGAGCCATCCTGTTTCTTCATCCGGTATTCAACCACATACATTCCATTTTTATCCAGCTGAAACGCCACCGACTGATCCACTATTTCCCGGTCCTGCGGATGCATACAGTTGGAAATCATTCCCTCAATATCGGTAACAAACTCCGCTTCTGTTTCATAACCCAGATAGTCCAGCATCTGTCGGTTGATAAAATAGAAAGGAAAACCCTCCTCAAGGTATCCTCCCATCATACCGCCAGCCAGCGACTCATTGAGCAGTTCCTGACGCTGCCGGGCTAAATTTTCCATCACCAGTGTTTGAGGATAATGTTCTTCACATCTCTGGCTGCGCCCCGGCTCCGCAAAATGAAGATTTCTGATTATGAACTCGCCGTTCTCCATCCGGGAAAGTGTAAAAAATCCCCTTAGGCGCCAAGAATAGAGCGACGTTTTCAAAAACAATTCTGCCGAAAGGCTGACCGTCTGCTCAGCAATCTGCTGTTCCCGGAGCACCTGAAGTTCAGAATGAAACGGCTCTGTTATTTCTCGAATATCCCGCTGGATATACTCGGCCATTTCTTTCTTCCCCTGGGCAATTTCATCAATTCCAGTACCGATAAATCCAACATCCTCCGCCAAAAACGATATTGCCTTTTCCGCGTCACACTGCTCAAACCAGCTTTGACAAAAAGCCTTCACCACTTCAATAGCCGTCGTTTTCTGAACCGTCATTCCTTTCAATCCTTTCCAGCGCTTCAGCCGCCCGCGTTCTTTGATTTCGCCCGGTACAGCGCCAGATAGGCCCGCTCTACCACTTCTGACATGGGTTCGTCCACATCCCATATCTCCGTGCCGCAGATACATTTTCCAGAGACACCGCCCGCACACAGTTCGATTTTCCTACAGATTTCTTCGCCCTTTTTTACTGCCGTTTCTTCTGATCCCAATTGCCTCATAATCACCACAAATTCGTCTTCTCCAAAACGTGAAACCATGTCGGCTTTACGCGTATGCCTTCTCAACACCTCTCCAATCCGTTTCAACAACAAATTCTTGCTATGACAGTCAGATTCCCCATTGACCCACTTTAGATTTCCCACATAGAACAGACAGAAAGCCAGGGGTGTATCCTCTTTTTTCAGTTCTTTTACCGCCATTTCTAATCCACAGCGATTTAACAAAGATGTCAAATGGTCGCGGTACACTTCATTTTCTAGCAGAGTCTCCTCTTCTCCGATCCAGCAATCAAATCCCGTGACACGAATCACTCTTTTCCATAGGCTTTTCATCGTATGCGGCTTTGCTGCATAATCGGCCGCACCCTGCTCAAGCGCCATTTCTTCTACTTCCGGATCTGCCGCCCCAGTTCCTATCACCGGGATATTCCACACGCAGTTTTCAATCCGCAGGGCTTCCAATGCAGAAAATCCATCTGATAACTCCAAACTCAATATCACTGCCGTCACCTGCCTGTTGCATTCGGCAACTTTCTCCAACGCTTCTGCACCGTCGCTGCATTCTATCACCTCATATCGAGCCTCAAAGGTTTTTCTCACCCTCTCTCGATATTCTTCATTTTCATCAGCAACCAAAAGAACCTGTTTTTCCCGCCCCATCTCAGAAACAGATTGCCGCGCCAAGCCGCCCTGCGGTACCATAAGGCTTTCAAATTCTGCACAGGGCATAGGTTTTGCAAAAAAATATCCCTGAACAAAATCACAGCCAATCTCCCGCAGTCGCTCCAATTGTTCTCCGGTCTCCACACCTTCCGCTACAACGCTTAAATTCATCCACCTGGCAAGTCCCATAATAAAACGCAGAATTCCCTGGTTGACCGGCTTTGCTGTTTCATTCTGGATAAATTTCATATCCAGCTTCAAAACATCGATGGGCATATCATTCAGCATATTCAAAGAGGAATAACCGCTTCCAAAGTCATCCATCTCAATTACAAAGCCCTGTTCCCTCAAATTGTTCACTGTATCAATAATCTGCTTAGGATTTTCCGTATAAGCGCTTTCCGTAATTTCCAAGTGAAGGCGTGAGGGCGGCAAGCCATATTTCTTTACTGTATGTACTAAAATCCCAACCAGATCGGCATGATAAATATCGGCACGGGATACGTTTACAGACACGGAAAGCTCAGGATAGCCTTTGTCTTCCCACTCATGCAGCACCCTGCAGGTTTTGTCCCAAACATATTGATCCAGCTTCGTAATAAAGCCGTTCTTCTCAAATAGAGGAATAAATTCCGCCGGGGACTGAATCCCCCACTTAGGATGATTCCAGCGCACCAAAGCTTCCGCTCCCGCCAGGCTGTCATCCTTAATACGATATTTGGGCTGAAGGTAAATTTCAAATTGACCCTGTTCCAGCGCCTGTTCCATCTCGTCTGTAATCGCCTGTTCCCGAAGCAGTTTATTTCTCAGCTCATCGTTATATTCTGCAAAATACTTACCATATTGGCCTTTAATGCTTTGAGCCGCAAGCAACGCACGGTCACACATCTGTTCTACAGATGCAGACCGGCCTTTCACTCTATAAATGCCCCATTTCATCACGACGTTCCTAGCATTGGTCAGTTCATTGATTTGATTCAGCGCTTCAAGGAACAGATCATTGGTATATGTCCAGCGGTGCTCCAGAAGACAAGCAAACTGATCCGCGTTAAAACGCCCGCAGATTCCTCTGTTGCCCACCCTGTCTTTGTACAGCGCAGCGACATCACACAGCAGACGGTCCCCAGCAGGTATTCCAAACGCATCGTTTACCAACTTAAAATTTTCAATATCCGAGCAAACAATGTCATATTCCCGATCCGGATTCCGGATCAGGATTTCTTTAACGCGCTGATAAAAAAACTCTTTACTGTATAACCCTGTCAGACGGTCATACTGAATCAGATTAATCATCGCGGCAGTTTCCCGCAGATTGATAATGCTGGCCACACGATGCAGAATAATTTGGGGCTTATATGGCTTTGCAACAAAATCAGCAGCCCCATGGGATAACGCCGTCACCTCGTCTGACTCTCCATCACTTTGAGTTGTTACGATGACAGGGATTGCTGAATAGGCGGAATTCTCTTTCACGACCGACAAAAACGTATAACCATCCATTACCGGCATCACAATGTCCAGCAGTATCAGAGATATATTCTCACCAAACTCATTCAGTACTTCCAATGCCTCTTTTCCGTTCTTGGCCTCCAGAACTTCATATTCCGCTGACAGGATTGCTCTGAGCATTTCCCGGTTAATTGCATTATCTTCAACTACAAGTATTTTTTTCTGTGAAAGCATCGTTTCACACCTCTGCATAAAGGCCGTCCGCCCTAATTTTGGATTCATTTTTCTTATATCACATCTTACAACGTATCCTCTTCGTTGTCAAACTTCCGTAAGATTTGATCGCCTGAAGTCCACAGCGCAATACCGCTTTTTCAGCCCCTCTCTATAACCGCACACCCCAGCGACCTAATGGCACCTGGCACTTACCTCACCATCCCCGACAAACTGCCATGGTTAAAATCACCTTGCTGACAAGCCACTTCAGACCTATTTGTGTTTTCAATTGCAAATTCAAGGATTAATTATAATTTTTTAATTTTTGTTTCCTTTATTTTGAATTTTGATGCATATACTCAAAAAAATGAAGTTTTTTACATTAAAAAGCTCGGAATAATTGCCGTTATTGAAAGAGTCTATGTAATCGTCTATTTTAAAAACAAAAAAAGAACCAGAAGATACAATTCGTATCTTCTGGTTCTTTAATTTCTTTGCTTATTAAGACTGCTGTCGCCTTCTCTCCGCTCTCTTGGACCTTGGATACCCGTTCGATATCTTAAAAACAGGTCCAAAAACACGGACGATAGGGTCATTATTCACCGCACGACAACAACAAAAAATTATTTCACCAATTCTGCAATTTCTTGAGCGTAATTGGAGTCATCCCGCTTTTCAAGACCTTCGCCTTTTTCGAAACGGGTATACGCCGCGATTTTAATCTCTCCGCCCAACTCCTTGGCAACAGACTCGGTGTACTGCTTCACAGTCATGCTGCTGTCCTGAACATAAACCTGATCCACCAGGCAGATTTCCTTAAAGAACTTGTTCAGACGACCCGCAACAATTTTCTCAGCAATATTGGCAGGCTTGCCTTCCCCAACGATCTGTTCGGTAAGAATAGCCTTTTCCTTCTCAACACGATCGGCAGGAACAGCATTCTCATCCAGATACTCCGGGTTCAGGGCCGCAATCTGCATTGCCACATTATGGGCATAAGTTTGAAATGCTGCAGAAGAAGCGATTTCATCGCTGGTATCAAACTTCACAATGACGCCGATACGGCCGCCGGCGTGCACATAAGAGGTAACCGCGCCCTCATAACGGGCAAAACGGCGCACTTTGATATTCTCGCCGATGGTGAGAATCTTTTCCTTCAAAAGCGCATCTACCGTCAGCTCGGAGCCATGAGCCTTGCAGGCAAGCAGTGCGTCCACATCAGCAGGATTTTCATAAATCACCGTGTCAGCACAGGTCTTTACAAAAGCCTGAAAATCGGCATTCTTGGCCACGAAGTCGGTCTCTGCATTCACTTCAATCACAACGGCAATTTTTCCGCATTCACTGACAGCAGCAAAAGCCACGCCTTCTGCGGCAACACGCCCAGCTTTCTTCACAGAAGCAGCCAAGCCCTTCTCCCGCAGAAAATCAATTGCCTTTTCCATATCGCCATTGGACTCGGTAAGCGCCTTTTTACAATCCATCATTCCGCAGCCGGTCTTCTCACGAAGCGCTGCAACATCCTTTGCAGTAAAGTTCATTGTTTCGTCATCCTTTCTTTTGCTGGCTTCTTTCTCTGGTAAACCGGAAAGCGCCGTGCGAATCATCATCCGCACGGGGCCTTCAGTCAAAACTTCAAAACGATTACGCTTCGGTCACTTCTTCAACCTTTTCGGCTTCCGCAACAGCCTCTTCTTCTCTGGCAGCTGCGCCCATCTGACCCTCGCGGCCCTCAATGATAGCATCCGCCATAGCGCCGGCGATCAGCTTGACCGCACGGATTGCATCATCGTTGCCAGGAATCACATAATCGATTTCATCCGGATCACAGTTGGTATCCACAATGGCGACAATCGGAATTCCCAGTTTCTTGGCTTCCGCCACGGCAATCCTCTCTTTGCGGGGATCCACAATGAACAGGGCTCCGGGGAACGCCTTCATCTCCTTGATGCCGCCCAAGAATTTCTCCAATTTTTCAATTTCAAGCTGCAGCTTGCTGACTTCCTTCTTGGGAAGCAGCTCAAAAGTGCCGTCCTCCTCCATCTTGCGGAGCTGTGCAAGACGCTGAATCCGCTTACGGATGGTAGAGAAGTTGGTGAGCATGCCGCCCAGCCAACGGGCATTTACATAATAGGCGCCTGCACGGGTGGCCTCTTCCCTGACCGACTCCTGAGCCTGCTTCTTTGTGCCCACGAAGAGAACGCTTTTCCCTTCTGTAGAGAGATCGCGCACAAAATTATAAGCTTCTTCCAGCTTCCTTACGGTCTTCTGCAGATCAATGATATAGATTCCGTTACGTTCCGTGAAGATATAGGGAGCCATCTTTGGGTTCCATCTTCTGGTCTGGTGGCCAAAATGTACGCCGGCCTCCAAAAGCTGTTTCATAGATACGACTGCCATTACAATGAACCTCCTTGGTTTTTCCTCCGCCGCACTTTTTTCTTTTCGGGGCAAACCTATACAGGCACCTTACCGAAAGTCCGGCGTGTGTTTTGCTGAAATATTATAGCACGCTGCCGGTGCAGAATCAAGCATTATTTTCCTGATTTTCACTCTTTTCAGTTCTTAAAAACAAAGTTTATCCAGTAAAGAAGTAAAAAAGCCTTTTTTCTCTTTCTCATCCTTCTCTTCAAAATTTACCAGCACCGCGTCGTCTCCGATCAGCACGATATCCTGCCATGGAATGACAAAGTCCTCCTCACGGCCCAGAAGGCCAAACAAACGCAGTCTGCCGTACACCACTACCGCAGTCAGCACGGCCGTATGCGTGTCAATTTCCACATCGCACACAAAGCCGATTCTGGTGCCATCTTTGACATTGATCACCTCTTTATTTCTCAGTTCCCCCATCCTGCAGCTCATCGCTGGGACCACCACCCTTTCCGTTTCCGGATATCTTTTTGAAGCATCGTAGAATCAGGACCTGGTTTTCCCGCCAACCTTACCGCACCGCGGAGTCATCCTTCCGCAGGCCGACGGTGAAAGCCTATGATTCATATGTATGCCGCAATTGCGGTTTTATCCCGGGTATGCTATGATTGTAAAAAATGGAAAGCGAAAGTGACTGCTCTGTCAAAGACGCCGCTCCATTGAAACAGAAAGGGCGTGTGCCGCGATGAACATCTGGCACGACATTTCCCCAAAACGTATCCGGGAAGAGGATTTCTATGCTGTGATAGAGATCACAAAGGGCGGAAAGGCAAAATATGAAATGGACAAGGAGACCGGATTGCTCCGCTTAGACCGGGTGCTTTATACTTCCACCCATTATCCGGCAAACTACGGCTTTATTCCCCGGACCTATGCAAACGACGGCGATCCGCTGGACGTCCTGGTGCTCTGTTCAGAAAACATCATTCCGATGTCCCTGGTACGCTGCTACCCCATCGGCGTCATCATCATGGATGACAGCGGCAGCCAGGATGAAAAGATCATCGCCATTCCTTTTGACGACCCCACCTATAACGGCTATCGTGATATTAAGGAGCTCCCTTCCCATATTTTTGATGAAATGCAGCACTTTTTCTCTGTGTATAAACAGTTGGAGGACGCCAAAAGCACGGAAATCAGCGAGGTAAAGGATCACGAAGCCGCAAAAGCCATCATTGCCTCTTGTCTGGAACGCTATCTGAATGATTTCTGCCGCTGAATTTCAAAGGAGGAAATATTAGGACAAACAGAACTGGGAAGACGGACTGCTTTTCAAAATCAAGGAGTAAACCCGTTGCGGCGACACTTTTCTTTTTAATTATTCAAAATGGAGAAGCGGACTTGGCGCTACCAGGCCGGATGGCTGCACGGCTCAAAAAAGCGGCGATACCCGGGCCTATGAGCCAGGTGTAGTTTGGATATTTTAAGCATCCTTTGAAGTGAAGCAGGAAAAGGGGCTGATGGACAAAAACAGAGTTTTTTGCTCTGGTTTTACATCAGCCCCGGATTATTATCGAATTTCTTTTTTGATTTTCCCCAGCGCTCCCTTTTCCAAACGAGACACCTGTGCCTGAGAAATCCCAATTTCATTGGCCACTTCCATCTGCGTTTTGCCATCCAGGAACCGCATTGAGAGGATTTTCTTTTCCCGCTCTCCCAAATTACGGATCGCCTGTTTTATGGCGATTTCTTCCAGCCAGTCTCCATCGTTTCCATCTCCGACCTGATCCATGATATAAATGGTATCACCGCCGTCGGAAAAAACCGGCTCATAGAGGGAAACCGGTTCAACAATGGCTTCCAGCGCAACGACTACATCTTCCCGCTTCATATCCAGCTCCCGGGAAATTTCTTCTACTGTAGGTTCCTTCCCGTTTTCTGCAGTCAGCTTTTCCTTGCACTGAATTGCCTTGTAGGCGGTATCCCGCATAGAACGGCTGACTCGTACGGAATTGTTGTCCCGCAGAAAACGTCGTACTTCGCCGATAATCATCGGTACCCCATAGGTAGAAAACTGCACGCCCTGATTGACGTCAAAGTGGTCGATAGCCTTCATCAGGCCGATGCAGCCAACCTGAAACAGATCGTCGGGATTTTCTCCCCTGTTATTAAAACGCTGAATTACGCTCAGTACCAGACGCAGATTGCCGGAAATCAGTTTTTCCCGCGCCTCTTTATCCCCTTCATGGCTTTTGATCAACAGCTCTCTGGTCTCGCTGCTTTTAAGCACCTTGAGGCGCGACGTGTTGACGCCGCAGATTTCAACCTTGCCCTGCATGATGAAAATACCTCCGCAATTATTTCTTACGGAGGTATTGTTTGCATTTTTCAGACCGTTTAATCACAGAAAGCATAGCGTAAACCGGACCCTTTGTCCGTTGACGCCCGCCCATATAGGACTTTGCTTACATATCGCGGCCGCAGCATTTTTTATATTTTTTTCCGCTTCCACAGGGGCAGGGATCATTTCGACCGATTTTCTGGCCTTTCACCACAGTTTTGGAAAGCTTCTGCTCTTTATAGAGTTCCTTCCTGCGTTCCTCCGGGATCAACGCATCCCACTGAGGCAGATGATAAAGCCAATCAGCCTTTGCGTCCACCATGTTTTTATAGAGGAGCTCCTCCTCGTAATCCAAGTTGACCTCACTGTCTTCCTCGATTTCTTCCAACGGATTCTTTTCTTTCAAGCTTTCATTAATGCCATCCAGAAAGCCCACCATCGTCATCAGATCCACACCGAACTTTTCAGCATAGCCTTTCACGGTGTTCTTATCGGGTTTCTCTTCCAGTATTTTCTTATAAATGTCGGTTTCGGTGCTGAAATAGGTTTCCCAAAATTTCACGCCGTCCGGGCCGCTCTGCTTTTCTTCTGCATATTTTTGCCACTGCTCGAATAAGGCCATGACGTCCACTCCATTGCTTGAGATATTTTCAGTTCTTTCGGTTTTGTATCTTATCATTTTTTGACGTATCTGTCAACGAAATCCGCTTTTCTCTCCTTTTCCCCTTGAATCCAGAAAAAAAACATGGTATGTTTCCCAAAGAAATAAATATCTCCGGCGGTCCTGCATACACTACAGCATCCGGGAAGGCCGCAGAAAGTGCAGGCATATAACGAGGAGGCCCACACAGATGCACATAGAGGTACAAATCGAAATACCGGATTATGTTAACAAACTGATGGCAAAATTAAATGATGCAGGTTATGAAGCCTGGTGTGTAGGCGGCTGTGTCCGGGACAGTCTCCTGGGGCGCATTCCTGAAGACTGGGATCTGGCTGTTTCATCCCTGCCGCCCGAAACCAAACAAGTGTTTTCCGATTATCCCACCTTTGATGTAGGGATGCGTCACGGGACCATCTCGGTACTCTCTGAAGGTCACACGGTGGAGCTCACCACCTTTCGGATGGACGGCGTCTACTCCGATGCCCGCCATCCGGACAGCGTCCAGTTTTCCAACTCCTTGGAAGAGGATCTCTCCCGCAGGGATTTCACCGTTAACGCTATGGCGTACCGGCAAAACAGCGGGTTGAGGGACCCTTTCGACGGGCTGCGCGATCTGGAAACCGGGCTGCTGCGCTGTGTAGGGATTCCCGCAAAACGCTTTTCAGAAGATGCTCTCCGCGTTCTGCGCTGCCTGCGCTTTTCCTCTACGCTGGGATTTGCAATAGAACCGGAAACCCTGCAGGCGGCCATGGACGCCCGAGGACTTCTGGAAGACGTATCCAGGGAAAGAGTACGGGACGAACTGCAAAAGCTACTTTGCGGAACAGATGCTGCCGAGACGCTTCGCCGGAATTCCGAAATTCTGTTTTCTCTGCTGCCCGAACTGGCTCCTTTGGCCTCCTGCAATTATGAAACGCTTTATCACCGGTGCAGCGTATGGGAGCACAGCCTACAGGTACTGAGCGCCGTTTCGCCAAATCCACTGCTGCGCTGGTCCGCACTGCTGCATGATTGCGGCAAACCTGCCTGTAAAAGAGCCCCTGAGAAAGGAACAGCTCATTTTCATGGAGACGCCTCAGAAAGCGAGCAGCTCGCAGGCATGATCCTGAAACGCCTGCGCTTTCCGAATCGGGACTCAGACAGAGTCTGCTCGCTAATCCGGTATCACGGGGAAGCGCTTCCCCTTCCTGAAAAAAGGCTGAAAAAGCTTTTGGGAGAATTCGGCGGAGACTGGGTCTTTGAGCTCTTCTCACTGATGCGTGCAAACCTTGCAGGACAAGACACAAATCGTTTAGAGGAACACCTGACAGCTCTGCGGGACAGTCAGGAGCTTGCAGAGACAATTCTTTCACGGCAGGACTGTTTGACTCTTCGGGATTTAGCCGTCACCGGGAAAGATCTTTTATCTCTCGGATATCACCCAGGTCCCGCTTTGGGGAAGGAGCTCTCCTTCCTGTTGGAAAAAGTCCTATCGGGAACTCTCGAAAACGACCGGGACATCCTGCTGCAGGAAGCGGAAAAAACAAGAAGCTGAGGCAAAGCAGTGCAGCACATAACTGCCGCCGCTTCGCCTCAGCCTTTTTCTGCTATCGGCCCTATGTAGGAAGGCCGAAGCTGATGGAAAGAGCCTCGTTCACCCGGTTCATGGAGTTCTCATCGAGCTTGCCCATCTTTTCTTTGAGACGGTGCTTGTCGATTGTGCGTACTTGTTCCAAAAGCACAACGGAATCTTTCATGAGTCCGGAGGATCCGGTATCCACTTCGATATGGGTGGGCAGATTTGCCTTATCCCGCTGGCTGGTGATCGCTGCCGCTATTACAGTGGGACTGAATTTATTTCCCACATCGTTCTGCACGATAAGGACCGGCCTCACACCTCCCTGCTCGGAACCGACTACGGGGCTCAAATCTGCATAATAGATGTCTCCTCTGTGTACTATCACGGTTTTCACTCTCCGGTAAAAATCTTTCACTGATAGTTTGCCACCATTTCAGAAGCTTAATCACTTTTCAGCCAATGCCGGAAAAAACTTCTATCCTAGTTTATAGCGGCAGGGCAACTTTTGTGAAAGACCGGAGCGATAGTTTTCAGGAACAAGTTTTCTTTTATAGCAAGAGCCCCGCTTTCTTCCCGGAAACAAGCACATGGTCTCCTACCTGTACTCCTGTATCTATCTGCTAGTTCACAGCGGTGAACAGATCGTTCAGCGCCTCGCTCATAGTCGGATGAGTATACACTGCATCCCGCAGCTCCGTATAGGGAATCCCTGCATCAATAGCCAGTTTGAGCAGGTTGATCAGCTCTTGAGATTCTGCACAGAACAGGTGTGCTCCAAGGAGCTGTCCCGTCTCTGCGTCTACAATGGCTTTCAGCAGACCGTTCGTCTGCCGCAGTACCTTGGCTTTAGGAACAGCAGCTGCAGGCAGCCGCGCAACCTTGACCGCATGACCCTTTTTCACCGCTTCTTCCTCAGTCAGCCCAACCCGGGAAAGAGGGGGATCCAAAAAGACACTGTAGGGAATTGCGCCGCGGTTTTCAGTCGTACGGGAACCGTCCCCTAACAGCTGTGACTTTACAATCCGGCTGTCGTCAAGAGAGATATAAGTGAACTGTAATCCCCCTGCCACGTCGCCCATAGCCCAGATATGAGGCACATTGGTGCGCAGATGTTCGTCCGTCTTGACCGCGCCGTATGCTGTGAGTTCAATTCCTGCCACTTCCGGATGAAGTTCCTGAAGATTGGGACGTCGGCCCGTGGCAACCAATACCGCATTGCAGCTGAGTTTTCTCTCCCCGTACTCGGTCCTGACAGTGAGATCTGCCCCATCCTCCCGGTCACGGATTTTTTGAACCTGTATGCCCCGCAGTACCTGAATGCCGCGTGCTTCCAGGTTCTCCAGGACGGCCGCAGCGATTTCAGCATCCTCCCTCGGCAAAAATATATCGCTGTCCTGGAGTACGACTACATCAGAGCCAAAATTCCTGTAATAAGAAGCAAATTCAAGGCCAATATAGCCGCCTCCGATAATCACAAGTTTGCCTGGCAGAGTCTCCAGTTCCATCATAGTCTCACTGGTATAGACAAAACGGCTGCTCTGCAGTCCGTCAACCGGCGGCAGAAACGGCCTAGCGCCTGTATTGATGAAAATACGCTCTCCCCAAAGCACATCCTCCGTTCCATCCGCCTTTTCCAGCCTTATCCGGTGATCGTCCAGAAAAGTGGCGGTTCCCAGGATTACTTTTACACCTGCAGAAACTGCCTTCTCCAGATTTTTTTGCCGAAGCGCAGCGGTCAGCTCCCGTTTTTCCCAGATGGCCGTGCGATAACGGACAGCCCGTTCCCGAAACGTTCCTCCCTGCGCCTGAGAAAACCGTGCGCTATGTTCCAGAGCTTTGGAGGGAATACAGGCCACATTGATGCAGGTGCCGCCGTACATTAAAGGAGATTTCTCAATCAGCGCCACGCTCTGCCCAGCGGCGGCAAGAACACCAGCAAGCGTCTTACCGCCTTTTCCGAAACCGATAATCATGTTCTCGAACTTTTTCATTGGATTTCCTTCTTTCCGTTTTTGGATTTTCTGAATTTGCAAAGCGGGATTTTCTTTGTTCTGACTTTGAGCCAGGTTTGAACAGGACCAAACCGCGATACCACCGGAATCATAAATTTTTAGATACCCAAATTCTATTAACGGGTTAGATGTTTAGTCCGCCGCCTGGTTGTACAAAAATGCTTTTATACTGTAATAATTCAAATTTCAGTTCATACTGTAACAATACTATATACATTTCTTAGTGTCAAGTCTTTTCAGGAATAAAATAATAAACATTCACTTTTTTCTAAGCACAGTTTCATTCTGCCAGCTTGATATAGAAAATACATCGGCAGTTTTTGACGATTTGATAGAGCGGAAAGAAAAATAAAATTAAAAAAGCCAAAAAAGGGCTTGCATTTTTTTTAGGCCTATGGTATTATATCAAAGCACTTGAGAGATGAAGTTTTTTTAAAGTCGGCAAACGACTATTATGGGGGTATAGCTCAGCTGGGAGCCCGGTTGAAGCGGTTACGTATCCCCGTAGTTCAAAACCTAAAATCGAATATGCACTCTCTTACAATCTGGGGGTATAGCTCAGCTGGGAGAGCGCTTGAATGGCATTCAAGAGGTCAGCGGTTCGATCCCGCTTATCTCCACCAACATTCAAGAGAGTGCAGACAAAAACCCGTTTCTGAAAAGAAGCGGGTTTTTGCTTTATGCGGCTATGGTCACAATGTCCATTCCGAGGCTAAACTGGTTAAAGTCGATGTTGAAATCAATGTGCAGCTTGTAGTCCCGGTAAACCTCCACCCGCCCGATCAGGCAGTTGACGATCATCTTCTTTGCTTCAAAGCTGGCCGTGTCGTACATTTCAGACCAGGAAATAATGTCGTCGTATTGGGCGTTGAGCGAGGCCAGGACGGCCTGCCCCTCGTCGTAGGCGGCCTGGGCCGCGTCATAGTTGCGTTTCAGTTCAGTGCATTTGGCCTCGGCCTCGGCAATCAGTGAGCCCAGCAGGGATTGAGAAAATGCGCTTTCCCCGTGGATCGCCTTGATGACCTCCCCTTTCAGCGTGTCCAGGTCGGCGGCGGCCTTGGTATAATCGGCCCGGACAGAGGCCAGCAGATTTTTCCGCTCCTCCATCTTTTCCCGGTAGCGGACATTGACAATCTCACTTTTGGGGACAGCCTTCATGCGCTCAAATATCTGGCGCACCAGCTTGTCAATGATACTATCCAGAATGTGGGCCGTGTAGCCGGTTGGCCCGTCGCACTCGGTTTGCTTGCGCGTCTTGCCGTAGCAGATATACCGCACACGCTTTACCACCCGGCTGGGGTCATCTTTGCAGGGATAAGCCTTGCCGTTAGTGGTCAGGGAGAGGCGGGAGCCACAATGACCGCAAAAGACGTTCCCGGCCAACAGGGAATTGCCCCTGGTGTTCAGGGGGACGGTGCGCTCCTGTTCGGCGGAGTTGGCGCGGGCGGTGCGTATCTTTTGAGCGGCCTCGAACAGCTCCGGCGGGATAATCTGCAAATGGGGCTGGACGGGGGAACGGCTTTCGCCGCTTCTCAGAACCCCGGTATAGGTGAGATTGCAAATGATACCCCGGATACTGGCGTGGTGCCACTTCTTGCCCGTCCGGGCCCGGTAGCCCTTGTTGTTCAGGTAGCTGGCGATCCGCTGGGCTCCGTAGCCCTCATGCACGTACTTGTCAAAGATAATCCGTACCACGGCGGCCTCGGCCTCGTTGACGGCCAAATCAAAGACTTCATGCTTGCGCTTGTTGATCCGCCCGCTTTTTACGAGGTCGTATCCGTAGGGGGCGTTACCGCCCTTGTAGTGCCCCTCCTCCACCATTTGGCCCAGGCTCGTCCGGGTGCGGATGGAGGTCTTTTCACTTTCACCGTCGGCCTGCCAAAACCGTATGTAGTTGGTGAGCTTGTCGGTGTGATTGTCAAACCGCTGCTCACCCTCCTGGGTGCTCCACACCCGGACGCCGTTCTTGACAAACCATTCCACCACAAAGGGCGTTTCATCCGCGATGCGGCCAATGCGGTCAAACATGAACACAAGCAGAATGTCAAACTTGCCCTGCTTGGCGTGTTCCTTGATAATCTGCACCTTGTCCCGGTTTTCCGCCCGTACCTTGTGGCCGGAAACGCCGTCCTCTTGTTCCTCGTGAATAATCGTCCAGCCCTTTTCCTCTGCGAAGCGGTGACAGGCTTTGCGCTGCATGGGGATGTCCGCCTGGTTTTTATCGTCGTGATCCACCTGCTTGTCGGTGGAAACTCTGTATAAGCAATAAACCCGGTTTTCCATATTGATCCGTCCTTTCTCAATCATACGTTGTCAAATTGAGATGACGCATCAATACGTGGGAAATATGAAGTTTTCAAGGTACATAGAGAGTATCCCCACTATTATTATCCCTCTGTTCCGGGTGGATTGCAAGGATGCCTCCGGCCCTATTTTGGTGGGCGCTGCTTACAAAAGCGGACAGCAAAATCTGTTTGACCTGCCCCAGGGCCGCCGCTAAAAACCGCGCTTTTCTCATTCCGCCGCCCCCTCTCCCGCAGGGCCGGACTTCTGGCCACCCTGGCCAGAAGCGCCCCGGAGCTTCTGGAGCAGGAGGGGCAGCTCGTCCAGGGGGACGCTCATACCCCGCACGATGTCCACGATCTCCTCGTTTTCCGCCTCCCGGTGCTTCTGCTCCAATTCTTTCAGCTTGGCCTGGGCCTCGCTGATCTTGGCCTTGACCTTTTCCATCTCGGCCTGGATTTTCGCGCTTTTGCTTGTCGCCATGTAAAACCTCCAATCATGGTAAACGCCCGTAGGCGTAGAAATGAGCCTGCCAATAGCTGCTGTTCAGGTTGGAATATTGGATGGGGTCGCCACAGTGGAGCATGATCCCGTCGCCCACATAGATGCCACAGTGGGAACAGCCCGCCGTGTCATAGGTGCCCACGAAGAAAACAAGGTCGCCGGGCCGGGGGGTGGAAACGGGGGTGCAGATGTTGTATAGGCTCGTCGCCCCCAGGCGGCCCACGGCCCAGCCGGAATGATTGATGACCCACGACACGAAGCCTGAACAGTCAAAGGACGTGCTGGGAGAGTAGCCGCCCCACACATAGGGATAGCCGATGTACTTTTCCGCCTCGGCCAGAATGGCCGCAAACCGCTCGTCGGCCAGATATTCCTCGGGCACCTCATAGTCCGGGGGCGGGTTGGTGACGTACTTTCCCACATAGCCGGAGCCGGGGAACAGGTCGGGGCGGTTGCCCAGGGTCGCCATAAAGAGGGCGTACCGGGAGAGCTGTTCCTCGCCCATGATGTAGATCGGGAGCTTGGAAAGGTTGAAGTTTTCGAGGGTCACGGTGCAGATGTAGTAATCGTAGTACACCCGGTAGCTGTCGGTATGGGTGTTGCCGTCCTCGTCCGTCCAGGTGTCGTGCTCAATGTAGTAGCGCCGCTCCACCACCACATCCTCCGTAAGAATATACTGGCGGTCAAAGAGCATTTGCAGGGTGTCCCGCACCTCGTCCACCGTCCAGGCCCCCTCATGGAGCGCACAGAGGATGGACAGCAGATTATAGGGGTCGTGTTCGATCTCGTCCAGGTCGTAATGATATTCGTCATAGCTGTGGGTGGACTCGTAGCTGTCCAGGTAGCCCCGCAAGTCGGCCTCCAGCGCCGCATAGGCGGCCTCGGCCCCCAGCAGGTCGCCGTCCTCGGCGGGATAGGTGCTGGCGGCCACCGCGCCCACCGTGGTGTTACCCAGGGATACCATCTGCGACATACAGGACTGCATGATGAGCAGGAGCAGAAAGCAGGCCACCAGGATCAGCGCCCCCACGGGATGCCGCCTGACGAAGCCCGCCACGGCCCTGCCCGTGGCGGCGGTGGTTTTTCCCGCCGCCTTTGTGCCCTGCTTGGCGGCCTCCCGCTCCTTTTTTTGATATTGCTTTTTCAGCTTGTGCTTATACCACTGGCGGGAGAGGGCGTTTTTCATAGCCTCCGGGTGCTCCTGGGCCAGCTTGCGGGTCTGGTAGTCGGCCTGGGCTTTGAGATAGCTGGACTCGGCGTGAGCGGCGGCCCTGGCCGGATGGGTGCGGACGCGCTTTTTCACAAACCGCGCCCCGCCCCGCAGGGCGGCCTCGCCCACCATTTCAGAGCGGTGAGCGCCCTCGGTGCCCACGTTATCCTGCTCCACTTGAAAGAGCTTACCGTGGACATAGCCATGCACCCCCCGCCCGGCGGCCCGGCCCACCCGTTTGACGGGGCCGGGCCGCTTGGGCGGTTTTTGGTTTGCCAGCTTCTCCCGGGCCGCCTCCAGCTTGCCGCCCCGTTTCTCCATGCGGAGCTTGGACTTGTTCAGCCGCTCCTGTGTGCTTTCCTGCCGGAACTTCTGGCCAGCCTGACCAGAAGTGTCCTCGCCGGGGCCGGGGCGGGCTCCGGCCTCATTCGCCGTTTCGTTCATCGGCCTTGTCCTCCGGCTTGGTGGTCAGCAGGGCATACAGCTCGGTATCCTTGGGGAAGCGATCCACAAAGGGGATGGCGGTATCGCCATAGAACAGCAGGCCCTCGCCGGAGCCGGAGTGCGTGACGTAGGAAAGCTGGTGGGGGCTGATCCCCAGGTGGCTGGCCAGCACCTCCCGATCCCCGGCGGCCTGGGACAGCAGATAGAGAAAATCGCAGTTGCCGAAAATGGACTCGATCTCACTGCTCTCCAACAGGCTTTTCACGTTTTGGGTAATCCCGCTGGGGATAGCCCCCCATTTGCGGAAACGGCGGAAAATCTCGACGCTGTAAGCCGCCGTCTGCGGATCGGACAAAAGCATATGAAATTCGTCCTGGTACACCCAGGTCGCCCGGTGCTTGTCCCGGTTGGCCGTCACCCGGCCCCACACCTGATCCGTGAGAATGAGCAGGCCAATCTTTTTGAGCATCTTCCCCAGGGCCTTGATGTCATAGCACAACAGGCGGTTGTTCACCTCCACGTTGGTTCTGTGGTTAAAGAGGTTGAGCGATCCCGTGCAGTAGAGCTCCAGGGCCGACGCCACCCGGCGGGCCTCCGGCTCCGGCTGGCGCAGCAGCTCCTCGTACAAGTCCTGGAGAATGGGCATCCGCTCCGGGGCCGGGTCTGCCAGATAGGGGCGGTAGACATTCCGCACCGCCCGGTCGATGACGGTCTTTTCCACCGGGGCCAGTCCGCCCCGGCCCCCCACGATGAGCTCACACAGGGACAAGATAAAGTCGCTTTTCAGGGATAGCGGATCTTCATCGTCGGCATAGTCGGGGGTGATGTCCATGGGGTTGATGTAGGTGCCGGAGCTGGCCGAAGGGGTGAGCTTCACCACCTGGCCCCCCAGGCGGTGGACGAGGGGGTAATATTCCCCCTCCGGGTCTGCAATCACGATGTCGTCCTCCGGCCACGTCAGAAACACATTTACAATCTCACGCTTGGCCGCGAAGGATTTTCCGCTCCCGGGGGTGCCCAGGAAAAGCCCGTTGGGATTTTTCAGCCGTTTGCGGTCTGCCATGATGACGTTGCCGGAAAGGGCGTTCATGCCATAGTAGAGGGCCTGCCCGTCCATCCGCAGCTCCTTTGTCATAAAGGGAATGAAAATGGCCGTGGAGCTGGTGGTCATGCCCCGCTGAATCTCGATGCCGTTGTACCCCAGAGGCAGAGAGGACATATAGCCCTGCTCCTGCTGCCAGTCCAGCCGCCGCAACGCGCAGTTGTGCTTTTGGGCGATGCCGGACACCGTGAACACCTCGTTCTCCAGCTTCTCCCGGGTGGGGGCCGTGTTCACGATTAAGAACGTGAGCAGGAACATCCGCTCGTTGCGGGATTGGAGGTCGGCCAGCAGGGCCGCCGCGTCCTTGGCGTAGGTAATGAGATCAGGGGGCAGGATGTCCGGGTCGTAGCCGCTCCGGGTGGCCTTGCGCTGCTCCTCCACCTTCATCTTGTCGATGTCGGAGATTTTGCCCTTGACCGTCTTGATGGCCTTGGTCTGGTCGACCGTCTGGACGTGGAGGGTGACGGTCATTTCCGCGTCCAGCTCCAACAGCTCCAGCAGGAGCTTGTCGGACAGCTCGGAGGCCATGATCTGCAAGTAGGAGGCCGCCCCCCAGGACTGGCCCACCCGGAAGGTGCGGGACTGCCGGAAGTCGAAGCTGGAGGGAACAATGAAATCTTTCGTCCCCATGCCCGTCTTGGGGATGTCCCCCCAGGAGAAGCGGAAGGGCTCCCGGCCCCCTGGGTGCATTTGTCCGTGGAGCGCCTCCAGTCGCTCCCGCCCATCCAGGGCCACGGAATGTACCCCCAGCCGCTTGAAGTTGCCCATGATGTCCGCCTCCACCCGCTCCAGCCGGGGCCGGGCGGCGGCGAGGTCGGCGGCGGCAATACCAAAGGTGATGTACTTGGAGCGCACGATCCCGTTGTTGCTCCGGGCAATCTGCCGTTTGAGCATTTCCGTGTACTCGGCCCGGATGCTGTCAAAGGCATCCTGGGCCGGGGGAATGTTCACCTTATAGCGGCCCCCGCCACGGGAGCGGTGGTTGACGAAGGAGAGCTGGAAGGGCAGGGCGCTGTCAAAGTAGTTCAGGAAGGAGCACCAGCCGCTAAAGATAGCCGCCTGATCCTCGGTGCTTGCCACCGAATAATTGATGTCCTCATAGGCGATGGTCTTGGTATAGTAGCCGTCCCGCACCTTGCAAACGCCGTCTTTGAGCATTTCCACATAGGGGACGGTCTGCTGGGCGGACAGGGCCGCCCACCCTTTACCCCTTGCGGGGCCGTGTTTTGCTGTGGGGTTGCTTTTGGTCAATCGGCTCCTCCTTTCCTGTAAACGGGGCGTACATATTCTCCGTGCGGTAGGGCCTCACGCCGGGGCGCAGAAACCGCGCCCGGACGATGTTCCGCACCACCTTTTCAAAGGGCTGGCCGTCCCGCTCATACATCGCCAGGAAGAAGGCTGGGAGCATGACGGCCAGCATCAGGAACATAGCCCCGGTATTGCCGATGGCGCTCCGGGTCAGCAGGAAGGCCGGGATGCCCACCAGCGCCGCGCCGCCGAAGCACAGGAGCTGGCGGCGGGTCAGGTTCAGCGCCAGCTTGGTCTTGATTTTGGACAGGTCATTGGGGACGTTCACATAGGCCATGCGTTGCCTCCTCTCCGGCCCCGCCCACCTCTGGCCACGATGGCCATAAGTTGGCTGTAGGCGTTACCTCGTTGCCCCACACGTCCCAGCCGGGCGTTGTCTGCCGGGCGAACAGCTCCACGCGGGGCACGTCCCCCAGCAGGGCCACAATCTTGTCCCGCGCCTCATCCGGCTTTTTGCTGTGGGCCTCGATGGGGGAAATGATGAACTGGTGGACGTTGGCCGCCTGCCGCTTGGGGCGGCCCCTGGTCGCCAGCAGGCACACCTCCGCATTGGCCCTTGTCCAAAAGCCCAGGCCATAAAACCAGCTATCCGCCTTGCGGTTCTTTTTCAGCCAGACAAAGGCCGCGCTCTTGTAGGTGAAGCCCCAGGCCCGGATCAGCCGCAGGGCCTCCGGGAGCTGGGGGAAGGTGGCCCACAAAAAAAGCGCACAGTCCGGGGCCGCAAGATCGGCCACGGGCAGAGCGCATAACTCGTCAATCCCCATTGTGGGGTAATGGTGCTCCGCCGCCCCCTGCACCCCCTTTTGTCCGTAGCGCCAGGGGGGATCGGCGTAGATGATGGAATAGTCTCCGATAGTTACACTCCCTTCCAGCCCTGGTTGACGGCCTCCCGCGCCCGTTCCAGGCGCTCGGTGGCCGGGCCGTAAAAGGCCGGGGCGTTTTCAAAGCAGATGTACCGGCGGCCCGTGTTCAGGGCGGCCACCGCCGTTGTGCCACTCCCCGCGCAGATGTCCGCCACCACCTGGCCCTCCCGGGTGTAGGTGCGGATCAGGTACTCGCACAAGTCCACCGGCTTCTGCGTGGGGTGGATGCCGCTGGCCACGGTGGAGAAGGCCAGCACATTCCCAGGGAAGCGCCGCCCATCCGACTCGCCGCTGGTACGCTCAAACTTCCCATAGTTGGGGCTGTTGCCGCTGCGGTGGTGGATTTTCTTGTACGGCTCCCCCTGGTCGAACTGCGGATAGTAGGCCGGGGCCTTGCGGTAGAACACCAAAATGTTCTCCGACTTTTTCAGCGGGGCCCGGCGGGCGTTGAGAAACCCGGTACAGCGGCTTTTGTACCACACCCACTCATAGCGGAGCATGGGGAGGTTGGAGGCCCCCAGCACCTTGTCATAGGGACACTGGGCGAACAGGAGCACCGCGCCCTCCGGCTTCACCGCCCACCGCACCGCCTCCCACAGCTCCGGGAGGGGCAGGGGCACGTCCCAGTAATTCCGGGTGGTGCCGTAGGGCGGATCGGTCAGGAGCAGATCGACGGAGTGACGGGGCAGGGAGCGCAGGCCCTCGATCCCGTCCATGAGAAACAAACCGTCCGGGGCCAGGGGCCGCCCGTCCGGAGCAAAGCTCTGGCCACACTGGCCAGAAGTAAAATGGTCTGTCATGTATCACCTTTCCTTTTAGTGAGCGCCAAATATACTTTTTGAGATGCTGCCCGTCTTGAACAGCATAAAGCAGAGCAAGACCGTATAGCCCACGGTGCCCCATATCGCCCCGATAGGGTCGCCGCCTGTGGCGATGCCCTGGATGAGAACCGCATAGATCCCCACGCATACCAAAATGAGAAGGCCCTGGAAGCCCACGGCGAACAGGGATCGCAGGTAGTTCTGGCCCATGTTCCCCATTTCCCGGTTGGCAAGGGTCGCCATCGGCACGGGCGCTAAACTGGCCAGCAAATATATTTCTATCATTCTGCCGTAGACGATCACGAAGATCACGGTATTCAGCGCCCACATGGTAATGCCGATGAGGGAGGACTGGAGCCAGAGGCCCAGCAGGGGGCCCAGCTCCATGCTCTCCAGCGTCGTTTCCAGGTTCGCCAGCATGTCCGGCGTGATGTCCGTGGAGCCCTGGATGAGCCCACCGGCCTGGGCGATGACGCTCTGCGACACGTCGAACACGGCGTTGACAATATTAAAGGTGTTGGAGAGAATGAGGATGGCGCAGGCGGTTTTGAAAACCCACTTGTAGATATTCGCCACATCAAACTCGTGCATATTGTTCTTTTCCAGGATCATCTGGATAAGCTCGTAGGTAGCAACGAATGTTAGGATCAGCCCGGCCACCGGCAGTATCACCGTTTCGGAAAGCTGCCGTATGAGGGAGAAAACCCCGGCGTTCCACGACGCCGGGGTCGTCCCCACCTGTACCGCAATCTCCCCGACTTGGGTGTTGACCGTATCGAAAAGCCCCTCCAGGTTCCCCATAATTCCGTCAATGAGAAGCCCTTTCAGCCAGTCCGTGATCCAGTCGGTGAGAATACCCATGTGTTGCCGCCCTTAAAACAGTGAGGACAACAGGGGGATCAGCGTAGTGCCCAGGACGATGATGCCGCCCCCGGCCATGAGCTGCTTGATCCCCTGGCTTTTGGCCGCCGCGTTATCCGAGCCGTAGCCCTCCAGCAGATTGACCACGCCCCACACGGCCAAACCAGCGCCCAGGGCGATCACAAGGGTTTGAAGGGTCGTAACGGCGGTAGCGAAAAACTGCATAGTGCCTCCATTTCTCCGGGGACAGCGCCCCGGCCATGAAAAAAGCCGCCCTTTCAGGCGGCACTTACACCTTTGGCCACACTGGCCAGAAGCTATACAAAGGCATCCGGGTCGTCGAGATCGTCATAGTTGAGGATGTCCTCGTCCTCTTCCATGTACCTTTCGTCCGGCACGTCCACCTCGTACACAGATTTTATGAAATATTGATCGAAAACAGGTTGTAGTATGTTGTCTTGAAGGCATTTGTGTTGTAAGATAAAGTCTATATTATGTGAAGGAAAGGTGTATACGATGACGCTTGAAGAATACATCGTAAAACGAAAACGAGAAGATGGCATCAATGAATACGATTTGGAAAAGCGTTCAGAAAATACACGGATTTGTGTTAACTATATATTTGAATACTTTAATAACTATTTGGACTTAAAGCCCGCCGACGAAAAAACTGTTCTGCATGAACAAAAAGTAGATAAGTATAGGCATATTGTTCGGGAATACAATTCAGAGGTAAGGGAGTGGCTTGTCTCGATTTATTCATCTTACGGTAAATATATGCATAAGCAATTAATGAATTTGATCACAGATAATTATTTTCTCCTTTACGACAGCGAAGCCGAGTTTCGAGCGCTTTCATATGATATTTATCCAAAGGCTATTAAGCGATTTAAATTCCTTGACGGACAATCGGAAATGGTATTTCTTTTTGTAAAAGAGGCCCACCGAATTAGAAATTCCTTTTACCCATATGATTCGGATTTTTATATTTCAGATAGTGTTAATGAATGGATATTTGATACTTATAATAAGCATGGTGTAAATGTCTATAATTTTTGTTATGAGTGGGCGCACTATTTTTTTGAATGCCCAGAAATGTGGCCCAAAGGGCATAAGCAAAAAACCGAATATTATGATAAGCGTTCAGAATATAAAGGAATTAGCCTAAGTGAATCGTTCTTTTGGGATTATGATTATAGGCAAAAGAGCAATCTTTTTTGTCTGGATTCTCTATATAGAAGTATGCCTAAAAAGAGCTTCATCAAAGGGCGGAAGCAAGAATTAGAGGCGATACTTTTGTACTGCTGGTTACATGGCGTAACAAGTGACGATGAGTATTGGAACGAATACGCACAACAAGTCTTATAGTAGTTACTATCCATTTTACAAGGCGCTGTATTATAGTGGCCCCCACGCTCCAATTCTTAGTGGAGCGTGGGGGGTGTTTATTATACAAAAGTGTCCGGGTCATCGAGATCATCATAGTTGAGGATGTCCTCGTCCTCTTCCATGTGCTCGTCCGGCACGTCCACCTCGTACACGGTATATAGCTCGTCGGGGTTTATGTCCTTCATGCGCCGGTCAATCAGGCGGCCCAGGTCAAAGGCGTTCCGCTTGTCGGCCTCGGCGGTGTACTTGTAATTGGGGTGCTGTTTCAGATCGTACTTGTGGGAGAAGAAGGGCGGCAGGCCACGGAGCTGCAAAATGCACTTGTCGCCCGGCATGGTGGCAAGCTCGGCGGGGGTCATCAGTTCACGGCCCAGCCGCTGGGTATTCAGGTTGAAACTTTCAGACTGCCCACGGGAGCGCCCCTCGGTCTGCATGGAGATGGTGGCCTTGCCCAGCCAATTTTCTGAAATCTCCTTGATGGTGGAGCTTTCCCGGCCACCCAGGAAAATAACGCTGTCCATATTGCCCAGGATCGTCTCGGCGTTGTCCTTGTAAATGGCCTTACACTGCGCCATCTGCTGGTAGAACAGGCACAGGCTGATCTCGCGGGAGCGTATGACGGCCACCAGCTTCTGGAGCTCCGGCACCTGCCCCGTGTTCGCGGCCTCATCCCAGAGTACCCGTACATGATGGGGCAGGCGGCCCCCGTGGACGTTATCGGCCCTCTCGCAAAGCAGATTGAACATCTGCGAAAAGGCCAAGGCCACCAAAAAGTTATAGGTGCTGTCCGTATCGGAGATCACGAAAAAGGTTGCCGTGCGCCTGTCGCCCATGCGGCCAAGCTCCATTTCGTCATAAGACATGATCTCCCGGAGCTGTGGGATGTCAAACGGCGCAAGGCGGGCACCGCAGGAAATAAGTATGCTGCGGGCCGTCTTGCCGCTGGCCAGCTTGTACTTTTTATACTGCTTCACCGCAAAGCAATCCGGCTTGCGCTTTTCCAGCCCCGCGAACATATAGTCCACCGCGTTCATAAAGTCGTCGTCCTCTTCCTTGACCTCCATGCCGGAAATCATATCCACCAGGGTATTCATGTTCCGATCCTCGGCGGGGCCCTCGAAAATGATATAGGCAATCAACGCGCAGTAGAGCAGCCGCTCCGACTTTTCCCAGAAGGGGTCTGACTCCTTCCCCTCGCCCTTGGTGTTGCCGATCAGGGCGTTGACAAACTTCAAGATGTCTACCTCGTTACGGATATACACCAGGGGGTTATAGTGCATCGACTTACTGAAATCAATGGAATTGAATACCTTGATCCTATACCCCCGCTTTTGCAGGAAGGAGCCCACTTGGGAGAGGACGCCGCCTTTCGGGTCTACCACCACATAGCTGCATCCGCCGTTTTTGCCCGCGCTGGCCTGCAATAGCTGCGGGGTCAGCCAAAACCGGGTCTTGCCGGAGCCGGACGAGCCGATAATACAGCAATTCAGATTGCGGGCGTTGGCCGGTATCTTGGGCCGGGTGTTCATGGTGAGAAACTCCGTCCCGGTGAGAATGACGTTGTTTTCAAACTTGGGATCGGTGAAGGGGGCTATATCCTTGGGGGTGCCCCAGCGGGCGCTGCCGTACTCCGCGTCGGGCCGGTATTTCTTGGCCTTTTTCGTCTTGCAGTAGATAAGCAGCCGGAAGGCCGCCGCCCCCACGATGCCCACCAGCCAATCGAAAGGCACAAGCCCCGGCGCGAAGTCCGCAAAGGCCGGGCCGATGGTCTGGATCGTCCCGATGAGCTTTTCACCGAAGCCAGCGCCCGCCGCCAGACGATAGGCCGTCCCCACTTTCAGGCAGGCCCACAGGATAAACAGATAAGGTAAATTGGGTAAAATGTATTTGCGGATTTTATCTGTCCTCAGCCGCTACCTCCTTTTCACGCTCCCGCTGGCGATGGGGCTGTTGGCGCACTTGTTCCTGGGCTTGCTCCATCTGCTCCAACACAGGGGCCCGCCCTTTCTTGGTGCGGGCCAGCATACGCCGGGAGTATTCCGAAAAACAGCCGGTGATGGCGTCGGCCTGATTTGCCTTGAACAACAAGAGATATTTGCCCTTATCCACGGGCCGGATGGCGTAGTCAACGCCCCAGCGCCGGGCCACCCGGTCAAACAGCCGGGTATCGCCGGGCAAATCCATGCCGCTGGTGTCCCCAACCTGGCGCATGAGCCTCCGGGCGCTCTGCTTGCCCTGGGGCGCTTTTCCCGCCCGCTGGGCCTTGCGGATTTTCCGGGCAGCCGCACCCAGCACATAGGCAAGGCCCCGCGCCGTCAGCTTACTGGCCCGGACGGTGATGGCGATGGTACTGCGGGACACTTCCTCGTCAATCATGCAAACCGCCTCCTTTCAATCCGGGCCTCTGGCCACGATGGCCAGAAGCGCCATCAGCGCCCGCCGCGCCTGCGCCCCTGGCCCTTGACCGCCAGAATACCCTCCAGGGTGGTGGCCGTGATCCCCAGCCGCTGGGCTACGGCGATGTCGTTTTTCATCTCCTCAGTGATAGGGATGCCGCACACCACCAGCACACGGGAGCGCCGGAGCAGGTCGCGGCCCATGTCGATGCCGTCCTTGTGCTCCTCCGGCACCGCGTCATTGAGAAACAGCGGCAGAAACAGCGTGGGACAGATGGGCGAAAAGCCCGCCTCGTACACAGCCCGGCAGTACTCCGCCGCCTGTTCCGTCACCTCGCAGGGGTCGCCGCGCCATGCGGCGGTAATATACGCAAAGGGTCTTTTCGTCTTCAAAACCTCCGATATTTTTACAAGGTAGGGTCAGCCCTATCCCCCGCCCTTTCCCATTCATGGGAAAGGGGGCGGCTCTGGAGGATATACCCCCCGTCGCGCCGCTGGGTGTGGCACAGCCGGGGCCGCCCGTCAAGGGCAAGCCGCCGCAAGGCGGCGGTGCTTCGCACCCTTGACTGTCAACCCCGCCTGCGCCCAGGGAAGGGCGGCGACGGGGGATATATCACCACCAGCGCCATGCTCACCGGGGCGTGTTTGGAGAAACGAAAACCTCTGGCCAGGATGACCAGAGGCTACTTTTCAATATCCGCCGTTTTTTCCGTTTTGCCCTTGTCCAGTTCGGAGGGCTGCCTTTCCTTCCATTCGTCCAGCAGGGCCAGGATCTGGCCCTTCATTTCATCAACCGGGGCCTCCGGGCCGAAATACTTCTCCAGTTCAGCGCCAGTAATAATCACGTTGCGATCCTCCTTTTTCTTTTCCTCACCCATGATCATGTCAACAACATCGGTATTCAGTTCCTTTTTCTTATCCAACTCCCGCATCCGTTTCGCCTGTCCCTGGGACGGAGAACCCAGCGTTTCAATAGAAGCGGCGATATACTTCTGGAGCTTGGGCCGGATACGGGAAATCTCCACGGCGGGGGTAAAGGACAGCTTGCTCTCGTCCATCGCCGTTTTCAGTTCGGGAACAAGGTCATCCAGCCAGAGATACCGCTGCACCGTTTTGATGCTCATGCCGTTGCGCTCACCCACCTGGGCAAGGGAGAGCTTACCGGCCTCCTCGTCATTCCCACGGGCCCCCTGGTGCTTAATCGCCTCATACTGCTGCTTGATAGCAAGGGCCTTTTCGCTGGGCAACAGCTTTTCCCGGTGCCGGAGGTTATCGTCCGTCATGGCGATAATGGCCTCGTCGTCGGTCATTTGCCGGACGATACACGGCATATTGAAGTACCCGGCCAGTTCGCTGGCCTTGTGCCGACGGTGGCCCGCGATAATCTCGTAGCCGCCATCGTGATGGGGGCGCACCAGCGCGGGCTGGTTCACACGGCCCGTCTTGACGCTTTCCACCAGGGCCTGCATTTCCACATCATCCCGCACGCCGAAGGGGTTGAGCGGGGAGGGGTGGAGCTCCGACAGGTTGAT
>OJKJ01000245.1_pt1 | contig 37609 bp, 46 predicted proteins | sample 1596491 | NCBI WGS metagenome assembly OJKJ01 (sample SAMEA4350160, study PRJEB24818) | metagenome | biome: human; feature: gut; material: faeces | place: Denmark | collected 2013-09 | reverse complement strand
TTTGCCCTCCCTGCAGAAATTGGAGTGGAGAGCAGCAAAAAGAGGTTTGTCGAGTACGGGATTCTGACAGACAATATACTGGCCCTGAAGAAGAACGGCAATGAGTACCGCGCGAAGATGGAGGTGCTGGCGAAGCAGAATGAAGCCATGATGCTGGAGCATCTGATCGTTATGGGAATCTGGCTTCCCGAGGAACGGCGGGTATTTGAGAAGTGCTTTGAGAAGGTGCCGGAATTCTTTTGCGTGGCGGTGGTGCGCCTTCAGCAGAAGGAATACGGAAATTCAGATATCATAACACTTGCCATGGTGGAGTACTTAAAAAAGCATTATCCCGGGAAATTTACGAACGTATACAGCGGTCTGACCGACGAGCTGTTCCTTTTTGAACTGAAACCGGAACAGGAGGCCAATGTTTCCGGCATCAAGAAGCTCTTTGAGGAGGTGGCCGTCATGGTTACCGCCGCGTACGACGTGATTCTTCATGTTGGGATCAGCGCCATCGGAACAGACCTTGCCAATGTGAACAAATGTTATGAGCAGGCCCGCCAGGTCGTTCGGGCACAGTATGCCTGCAGCAATGAAAATGTGGTAAAGACGTACGATATCTCTGCCAACGCTCTCTACGCAAATCCGGTCAATATGGATTTTTTGAATCATTTTTATACTCTTCTCATATGCGGACAGCAGGAGGAGATCTGCACCCAGCTGGATAAGGTGGAGAGCTATTACAGCAGGATGCCTTACTTATATGAGGCACAGAAGGAACAGATTTTCTATTCGATCCGGAATATCCTGTATTCGGCCTGGCTCCATCTGGACGGAGAGACGGATTCCAGGGAGAATTTTCCGGTCTTCCAGAAGAATTTAAAATGCGGGGAAATGATGGAGATGCTGCGGAGAAGTTCTGACGAACTCTGTGACTTCATCAGCCAGACAAAGAAAAGTAAGAACGAGGGGCTGAAGGAGAAGATTACCCAGTACCTGAACAGCCATTACGAGGAGGCCGGTCTCTCGGCCTACCGGGCCAGCAGTGAGATCGGAATTTCCGAAAAGTATCTGTCACAGTTCCTGAAGGAACAGACCGGTGAGACATTCTCCTCGTACCTTCTGCGGCTGCGGATTGAGAAGGCGAAGGAACTTTTGGCGACGACGGACTACAGCAACGATAAGATCGCCCAGATGACCGGTTTCGGCGCGGTCAATACATTTTATCGGAATTTCAGCAAACAGGTGGGCGTCACACCGAAAGTGTATAAGGAAAACTGTGAGGCCCGGTAAGGGACTCTTATCTCAGATCATAAAAGGGACAGCCTGAAGGAATTTTATCAGCGCTGTCCCTTATGTTGTTTTGACGGTACATTCTGTGACGGCAGAAATCTTAACCAGGAATCAAAAGCCAAATCGTATTGTTTACATAAAATAAATCGCTTTATCATAATAGACTTGCTGTTCTTTCTCAAATAATTTAACAAGATTTTTTACAATTTTTCTTCTAATTTGAATTCTTACCATATGAGAGGGCAGGAAAAATATGAGATACCATTTTCTTACCCACCGGTATTCTTTTTACTCAATGACAGTATCCAAAAGACAGAGAGGTATGGTACGATACGGCCATACAAAAAATTACATATTGGAGAGGAGGCATAAAGATGCCGGAAACAGAAAATGGCCCTCTTCTTACGGATGAGACATTTTTCCATAGCTGTCTCGATTTGGGTCGGCCGGAAATGAGCGAAGTGCGTCATTTTGCAGAGAACCATGATTACGGTCAGGCGAGAAGCGCTTTGGCTGCTTCGCTGCGGTCCGGGCTTGCCGCGAGGAGGGAACGCTTTTTGGCAATCCCGTATGAGGAACCGGAGAACGTCTATAAATATCCGGGCGAGACGGATGAGGAGGCATGTGAGCGTCTGCAAAAGCACGTCCTGATCTCGGTAGGGGTCCCCTGTGATTTTGGGGCAGCGGGGGAGATAAACTGGAAAGCCAATCCTACGTATAATCAGTACAGGGAGTGGACGTGGCAGCTGAACCGCCATCATGAGTGGAAGATGCTGGCTCACGAGTACAACCGGACAAAGAAGGAGGCATACGCTTATCAGGCTGCGGAATTTTTCCGTTCCTGGGTTCGCCAGGCGGTACGCCCGGAGCAGTCAGTATCCGGGTACGATACCGAGTGCTGGAGGACGATCGAATGCGGGATCCGGATGGGAGCGAACTGGCCATACGTGCTTTTCACATTCTTTGATACGGAGGCGTTTACCGACGATCTTCTGGTGGACTGGTATCAATCGGTCTGGGAACACGGGCAGAGGCTTTACAGAAACAGGACGCATGGAAACTGGCTGATTATGGAGATGAACGGGCTGGCTCAGATTGGAATTCTCTATCCTCAGTTTAAACAGCGGGAAGAGTGGCTTCAGTCTGCGTTTGCCGCGCTGGAGGAGGAGCTGGGGCGTCAGATATATCCGGATGGCTTCCAGTATGAACTGTCCACGGGATATCACGATGTTGTAATCAATAACTATGAGCGGCTGATTCTGGTGGCCAGGGCGTTCGATGTCCCGGTTCCGGAACGAATGACGGAACGGCTGACAACCGCCTGTGAGATCGATGTGAAGCTCATGATGCCTGATGGATGTCTGCCGGATATCAACGATGGAAGGATGGAGGCGAGCCGGAAACTGCTGGAGCCAAAGCTTTCCTTTATAAGAGAAGAGAAGGCGGAAACCATCCTTTGGGCGGCCAGCGGCGGAACCCGGGGAACCCGTCCCGATTATTTGTCAACCGCACTTCCCTATTCGGGTTTCTTCATTATGAGAAATGGATGGGAGAAGGGCAGCGTCTGGGGACTTTTGGACGCCGCGCCATTTGGCCGGGGCCATCAGCATGAGGATAAGCTGAATTTACTCATTTACGCACAGGGGAAGTACCTGCTGACCGAAGGCGGAAATTATGCCTACGACGATTCCGAGATGAGACGCTACTGTCTGTCCTCCAGGGCACACAATACGGTCCTGGTGGATCACAAGGGGCAGAACCGAAGAGCTTCGTATGTATGGGAAGACAGCGATATCGAAAAGCTTTCCGGGATGAAGTGGGGAATCGGAGACTCCTGTGACTGGGCGGAAGGCTGCTATGACGGGGCGTACGGCGGTATGGAATGCTGGAACTGGGGAAAACCCGGAAAGAATGAGGAGAATGCAAAAGACGAGGTTCCGCCCAAGGAGACCGGAGTGCGTCATACAAGATCGGTCTATTTTATCAAAAAAGCGCCGGAGGGGCTGAACCCGTTTTTCCTTGTGGTGGACCGGCTGGAGTCCCGGAATACCCATGTGTACGATTTCCTTTGGCATGTAGACAGTGAAAATCCAGTGATCACGGAGGCGGGGGTGGACTTGGAGGAGATGGCCGTCTGCATTTCCGGGAACGAGAAAACCATGGAAATAATCCGCGGGAGAGAAGAGCCGGAGTGGCAGGGGTATGCGGCCACAGGGACCGAGCAGGGAATGTACCGGGAGATCAATTGTATCGCCGCCCGTGTACAGTCTGACACTATTAGAATGGTAACGGTTTTATACCCGCACGGCGCAGGGGAGGTCACGGCCTTCCGCGTTTACGGGGGTGAAAACATAGAGGACGGGGATATGGAGGTGGCTTTTTCCGATGGCCGCACGTATTCCTTCCAGGAAGCAGTAATGAGAAACGATCATAAAGGAGGAGAAATATCATGAGAAAAAATGGGAAGAGAGCAGCGGCGCTGGGAATGGCCGCAGTGATGGCCGCAGCCGCATTATCGGGCTGCCAGAAAGGAAACGGCGGGCCGGCCGGCGGGACAGACCTTGCAGAAGGCGATACGACGGCGGCTGTGACGGAGACACAGGGCAGCGGAGACAACAAGCTGGTGGTTGCGATCCAGACAAACAGCTATGTGACGGATTACGATAACAACTACTTCACGAAATATCTGGAAGACAAGCTGGGGATTGAGATCGAGTTTTATCAGCTTCCGGCGGCTACGGATGAGGTCAGGACAAAGGTGTCCCTGATGGCCACCTCCAATGACAATCTGCCGGATGTGCTGATTGTGGATAATGCGCTGACACCGGAGACAATATTGGAATACGGCAGCAGCGGAGTGTTCCTGCCTTTAAACGAATATACAGAGGATGCTTCCAGGATGCCGAATTACAATGCAATCCCGGAAGAAGACAAGAAGGTGATGGAAGCGGCCCAGACGATGGCGGACGGTAACATGTACAGCTTATCCAAATATGAACCGGAGACCTGGAATGTGACGCCCAATCGTATGTTTATCAATAAAGCCTGGATCGACAAGCTGGGACTGACCATGCCGACGACAACGGATGAACTGAAAACCGTATTGAAGGCGTTCCATGATCAGGATCCCAATGGAAACGGCGTGCAGGATGAGATCGGCGCTTACGGCTATCAGGCAGGCGGCTACGGCCAGAATATCACGGCTGCGCTCATGAACTCCTTTGAATTCTGGAACGGCGGCAATTTAAACGGCGGCCTTGCCCTTGACAAGGACGGAAAGACTGTTATCGCTCCGTTTACGACGGAGGGCTGGAAGGCCGGATTGACTTATATGAACGATCTTTACAAGGAGGGCCTGCTCTCACCGGCCATCTTTACCGATGACGATACGCAGTTTAAGGCTACTTTAAACGAGGAAACCAATGTTGTGGGGCTGGTGTCCTTCGGCTCCCTCTCCAACTATCCGGATGCGGCAAACAACAGCAACTACCTGGAAATGGAGATTTTAAATCCGGTTAAGGGACCGGACGGAACCAACTATACACCATATACAGAATACTCGCCAAACCAGGAATTCTTTATTTTTAATGGTTGTAAAAATGTAGATCTGGCTGTGAAACTGGCGGATGCGTTCTACGATCATGAGGCATCCACGGTAGCCAGATTCGGTGAAAAGGGTGTTGATTATACCGAAGACCCGGCGGAACTGGAGAAGATGAACAATGCCTATGTGGCGGCCGGCCTCTACGACAAGGTGACGCTGGCTTATATCTCCAACTACTGGCTGGAGCCGGCAGCAAAGACATGGCACGGCGTATCACCGAGATATGCGAGCCTTGCGGAGATGAACACCGTTGCAAACGGCATGGTAACGTACAACCCGGAAGACAAGACACAGCTAAATGCCAAGAGCTATGAGTATTATTTTGACAAGCATCCGGAGAAGGTTCTCCCGCTTCTTCACTATACCGAGGATGAGGCAGGACAGATTCAGGAAGCTCTTTCTAATATACCAACTTATGTAAACCAGACGATGGCAGAGTTTATCACCGGGGCAAGAGATATTGAGAGCGGATGGGATGCTTATATGTCAGAACTAAAGGGAATGGGCCTCGACGAGTGGCAAAAGTGCGCGCAGGCGGCCTATGACCGCTCTGTGGAATAGAGAGGAACCCGGAGGAATTTATTGTGGCAGGAAACAGAAAAGACAGCCCGGTTGCGGGCAAAAGAGATTTGAAGAGACAGATTCTCGCCAGATGGCAGCTGTATCTGCTGCTGCTGCTGCCGCTCATCTACATAGCGGTATTTGCATACGTCCCCATGGGCGGGCTGGTGATCGCGTTTAAGAAATATAATGTGAGGCAGGGAATCTGGGGCAGCGCATGGGTGGGACTTGACAACTTTGTCAAGTTCTTCACCTCATACAAATTCCCGATCATCATGAAAAATACGCTGATGATCTCCTTATACAGCCTCGCGGTGTCATTTCCAATTCCCATTATCTTCGCGCTGCTGTTGAATGCAATGCTGGGAAAGCGGTATAAGAAGGCGATCCAGACGATCACGTACGTGCCGTATTTTATCTCGACCGTAGTCATGGTGGGACTGATTTTCCAGGTACTGAACAACCGGAGCGGAATCTATGGGAGCCTTTATACGATGTTTACCAACCGGACGGCGCCGAATATTCTGGCGGACGGGAAGCTGTTTAAGCACATCTACGTCTGGTCGGGGGTATGGCAGAGCACAGGCTACAGTGCGATTATTTATATTGCTGCGCTGGCCGGTGTGGACCAGTCCCTTCATGAGGCGGCTGAGATTGACGGGGCAAGCAGGTTCCAGCGGCTGCTCTACATCGACGTTCCAACCATACTCCCTACCGCCAGCATTATGCTGATTCTGGCAGTTGGCAACATCATGAATGTGGGATTTGAGAAAGTCCTGCTGATGCAGAATAATCTGAATCTGAATTACAGTGAAATTATATCGACCTATGTATACAAGGTGGGACTCGCCAGCGGAATCAATGATTTCTCGCTATCGACGGCCATCAGTATGTTTAACTCGGTTATTAACTTTATCCTTCTGATGATAGCAAACTGGGGGAGCAAGAAGCTGAGCGGCAATGGGATCTTTTAAGGAGGGCAAAAATGCAAAAATTTAAGAATTACAGTCTGAATGACAAAGTGTTTTACGTTGTGATTACGGCTCTCCTGACGATTTTCTTTGTCCTTGTGCTGTATCCCTGTGTCTATGTGATCAGCGCGTCATTTTCGTCCGGCACCGCGGTGCAGAGCGGCAAGGTGGTCCTGTTCCCGGTGGATTTCAGTCTTGAGGGGTATAAGACCGTGTTTCATACGAAGACGGTGTTGACGGGATTCCGTAACTCCCTGTTTTACACGTTTGTGGGGACGGCAGTCAATATTATCATGACCCTGACGGCGGCTTACTGCCTGTCCAGGGACGATCTTCCGGGGCGGAACGCGATCATGCTGGTCTTTACATTTACCATGTTCTTTAACGGCGGTATGATTACGTCGTACATACTCGTGCAGAAGCTGCATTTGCTGAATACGGTGTGGTCGCTGCTGCTTCCGGGGGCGATCGGGGTCTACAACCTGATTATAGCAAAGACTTTTATCCAGAATTCGATTCCCGGAGAGCTGCTGGAGGCAGCCAGGATAGACGGCTGCTCGGATTTCATGTATTTTATCCGGATCGTCCTGCCGCTCTCGAAGGCGATCGTGGCGGTGCTGGTGCTGTTCTACGGCGTGGGCCACTGGAATGCCTACTTCAATGCCATGATCTATCTTCATGACAAGGCACTGTACCCGCTGACCCTGTTTTTGCGGGAGATCTTAATGGCGGATCAGATCGATCCCTCCACTGTGACGGATCCGGAGCTGCAGGCACAGCTCGCCCAGGCGGCGGGCGTAATCAAGTACGCGCTGATCGTGGTGAGCATGGTTCCCGTGCTTGTGATTTATCCGTTTATTCAAAAATACTTTGTAAAGGGCGTTATGATTGGATCGGTGAAAGGTTGACGGAGGAGACGAAAATATGACAGAACAATTACCATTAAAGGAAGAGGAGCTGGCATGGGCCGGCGAAACTCTGAAGAGGGCAGAAGAGAAGCTTAAGAAGGTGAGCGGACGCTCCGCCCACAAGATTCCATATACGACCGTTGACGGCGTCCATGACGACCGGTCGGGGGATGACCAGATAGACTGGTGGACCAATGGATTCTGGGGAGGCATGATGTGGCAGCTGTACGCTCTGACCCAGGACGAGGAATATAAGAAAATCGCCGTGGAAACGGAAGAGAAGATGGACAGAAACTTGATGTGCGCGGAAGGGCTGACCCATGACAATGGATTTAAGTGGCTTCTGACCTCCGTCGCCGATTACCGGCTGACCGGTGACGGGAAGTCGAAAAACCGCAGTATGCTGGCCGCCTGTAACCTGGCGGGCCGCTACAATCCGCGGGGCAGGTTCTTACGGGCCTGGAATGACGGGATGGGGTATCGGCAGGAAGACAACCGCGGCTGGGCCATCATCGACTGTATGATGAACCTTCCCCTGCTTTACTGGGCTTTTGAGGAGACGAAGGATCCGAGATTCTATGAGATTGCCGTGGATCACGCGGATACTGCGATGAATGCATTTGTCAGGGCTGACGGGTCTGTCCGTCATATCGTGGAATTCAATCCTGAGACGGGTGAGATGGTCAGAGACTACGGAGGCCAGGGATACGGCGAAGGCTCTTCCTGGACGAGAGGCCAGACGTGGGGTTTATACGGATTTGTCCTGAGCTACTTACACACGAATGACAGAAAGTATCTCGACACCGCCAAGAGAATCGCCAACTACTTTATCGCCAATATTCCGGAGAGCAATCTGATTCCGGTAGATTTCCGGCAGCCGGAGGACTGCGGGCTGGAAGACTCCACCGCCGCCGCCATCGGCGCCTGCGGGCTTATTGAGATTGCAAAGCAGGAAAAGGGCCGGGAAAGCCGTGTCTATTTGCAGGCGGCGCTGCGCCTTTTGAGAACGCTTGCTTCGGAGCGGTGCAATTGGAATGAGGAAGAAGATCAGCTGCTGGAGAAATGCACGGCGGCCTACCACGACACGGAACACGAATTTTCGATTATATATGGAGATTACTACTTTCTGGAGGCGTTGATGAAGCTTGCGGGGAAAGAGGTTTTTCTGTGGTAGTGTAGTGGATTTGTAAATAGCCTGTTGCTTACGGTTAGGAGAAAACGTAAAAAGTACGGCGGCGAAGCAGAATATTCTGTTTCGCCGCCGTACTTTTTGGATAACAAGATTAATCGAATAGCACCAGATTAATAAACGCCTGGAAACTCTCGCTCTGAAATTTATCTTTATTAAATACCACATGGTTCATACAGCTGACATCAAATTCCTTTACGTCTATCTCCACAATCTCCCCGCGCTGAATGTAGGGGTCTGCAAAGATTCGGGGAACAACGCCGATTCCCAGGTTCTCACGGGCGGCCTGAACGATTACGTCGGAATTGGTGCTGGACCACAGCGGCGCGGCGGTTAAGTTGTGCAGAGTCAGGGCGCAGTCGAAGGCGTCTCTGATCGTGCAGCCCTCCTCGGGCAGGATGAGAGGCTCTTCCACGTGGCGTTCCAGAGATACGGGCTGACTGGCCAGGCGGGCGAATGGATGGTCGGGCGCACAGATGACGGCCAGCGGATAGGAGGAAAATGGGATTTTCTCCAGCTGTTCGTTGGGCACGACGCCCTCGATCAGACCGATATCCAGCTCATTTTTCAGCAGCAGCTGTGCAATCTCTTTGGAATTATTCACCGTGACCTTGACGACGGACTCCGGATTGCTTTTCATAAAACGGGAAATAACTCCGGGCAGCAGGAAGCTGGCCAGAGTCACACAGGAGCCGATCCGAAGAGGAGTCTGGCGGTTTAAGGAGCCGGAACAGGTTTCAAGATCGTGATAGAGCTCCAGAAGCGGTATTACTTTAGAGAGATAGAATTTGCCGTTCTCATTGATGACGATTTTTCTGGAAACGCGGTCGAAGAGAGAGGCGCCTACGGATTCCTCCAGTTCATTGATCGCGTGGGAAATAGCCGGCTGCGTCATGGACAGCGTTTTCGCCGCTCCGGTAATACTGCCCTCTTCACAGACGGTTTTAAAGATAGTAAGATGTCTTAAATTCATGATCAGGATCCCTTCCATTACCAATACAACATATGATAATAAATATTATATCATTCTGATAATGAATTGAACAGGGATTTTTGTCCTTTTTTTAAAAATAATGTCGAAAATCAGTACGGACAATCAGAGGTCCAGCAGCATGAGATGCTCATCGGCGTAGCTGCCATCCCGGTATTTAAAGGAATGGGGGCGGGTGCCGTAGATGCGGAAGCCATGTTTTTCATAAAGGGCGATCGCCCGCTTATTTTCACAGACAACCTCCAGCTCGATCATCTCCAGCCCCATTTCTCCGGCACATGTAATGATGGCCGACAGAAGCAGGGAGCCGATACCCAGGCCCCAGTACTCTTTCCGGATGGATATGCCGAAGGTGGCGCGGTGGCGGTACCGTTCCCTCTGGGCGATAGGGCTTAAGCCGGCATTGGCGATGATGGTTCCGTCCACAACGGCACAGATCATTAAGTCGGCGGGACTGCTCAGCGTGGACTCCAGAAATTTTTCTTCCCGCAGGGTGGACATGGTAATTTCATCGGAGTACCGGGCCATGAAGTCTGTCTCGTCTGAGGTGGCCTTCATCAGATGAAGGATGGCGGCCGCGTCGGCGGGAAGAGGGCTTCTTAAGTGGCAGAGAACGCCGTTTTTCAGTGTGTGGTCTTTGGGTTTGTATCTCATGGACAGAGCCTCCTGATAATAATGAATAGCCAGTACTGCATTGCGCAAATACCAGTGCTGGTTTATGAAAATCCCCCCGGTACCGTGAGAAGACTCGCGGTTCGGAGGGATTGCAGTAGCAGCAGTCAGATTACGTTTCGCTGAAGGACGGTGAGGGAGGGCCGTTGAGTGAAGCTCTCCCTTAGAGACGGGCAGCGATTGCTTTGATGAAATCCTCACTGTTTAATACGGTAGGATTTGGTATGGTGGTGATGAGTGCCAGATCCTTTGTCATCTCACCGTTTTCGATGGTATCAATGGTGGCTTTCTCCAGTTTGTCTGCGAAATCCATCAGGTCGTTGTTGCCGTCTAACTCTCCGCGCTTTCTCAAAGCACCGGTCCAGGCGAAAATGGTGGCCACCGAGTTGGTGGAGGTCTCTTCTCCCTTTAAGTGCTTGTAATAGTGGCGCTGTACGGTTCCATGGGCGGCCTCATATTCGTAATCGCCATCCGGAGATACGAGAACGGAGGTCATCATGGCGAGAGAGCCAAATGCGGAAGAAACCATGTCGCTCATAACGTCGCCGTCATAATTCTTGCAGGCCCAGATATAGCCGCCTTCGGACTTCATGACACGGGCCACCGCATCGTCGATCAGAGTATAGAAGTAAGTGATTCCGGCTTCCTCAAACTTAGCAGCATACTCTGCGTCGAAAATATCCTGGAAAATATCCTTAAAGGTGTGATCGTATTTTTTGGAAATGGTGTCCTTGGTGGCAAACCATAAATCCTGTTTCGTATCCAGAGCGTAGTTGAAACAGCTTCTGGCAAAGCTTTCTATGGAATTATTTAAGTTGTGCATGCCCTGTACAATACCGGCGCCTGCGAAATTATGTACCAGTTCACGGGCCTCGCTTCCGTCTTCTGCCGTATAGACTAACTCGACTTTACCGGCTCCCGGAATCTTCATCTCGGAACCCTTATATACGTCGCCGTAAGCATGCCTTGCAATGGTGATCGGCTTTTTCCAGTTCTTTACACACGGTTCGATTCCCTTAACCACAATCGGAGCACGGAATACGGTGCCATCCAGGATCGCACGGATCGTGCCGTTGGGGCTCTTCCACATCTCTTTTAAGTTGTACTCTTTTACACGGGCGGCATTGGGGGTGATGGTGGCACATTTGACTGCAACCTTATATTTTTTAGTGGCGTTGGCGGAATCGACGGTGACCTGATCGTCTGTTTCGTCGCGGTATTCCAGGCCGAGATCGTAGTATTCTGTTTTTAAGTCAATGTAGGGAAGCAGTAAATGATCTTTGATCATCTTCCAGAGAATCCTGGTCATCTCGTCGCCGTCCATCTCGACGATGGGGGTTGTCATCTTAATCTTATCCATGTGTCTGTTCCTCCTTGTTATGAACACTTAGCGGGCGTACTTTGACCGCATGCGTTTGATTCGAGTCATCTCCACTGGGCGAAGCATTGTATACCTGGCGGAGTGATTTGAATTTCATCGTGTAACCTATAGTATACGACGAATTACGGATTCGCACAAGACTGTCTATGTAAATTTATCCAGCCATTTTTTCAAATTATACACGGTTTTCGGGTCGATGAAATGCTCTACTTTCTCGGCCTGTTCCAGTTCATCGGTGGTTTGATTAATATAGCAGAAGAAATTCTGCAGCACCGTATGGCGGAACAGGAGATAGCGTCCAAGCTGAAGACCCGCCTCGGTCAGTGTGACCGTACCGTATTTTTCAAACCTCACAAGCCCGCTGCTGCGTAAGTTTCCGGCCATTTTTGAGGCGGATGAAGGCCGGACATGAAGGCATTTGGCGAGGTCTCCGATCCGGACCGGAGTGCCGTCCTGACTGAGGCGGCAGATCATTTCCAAATAGTCCTCCATGGAGTAGGTGATCTGAACGTGTTCCAGCAGGGAATAGCCTTTTAATGTATAAAAATTATCTTCCTGGTCCATTTGTTACCTCCTTGTCGGTGTCCGCATATCAGTTTAGTATATTCCGGCGGCGAACGTTCTATGACAGGCCTGGGGAAGAGCTTCTTAATCATTGCGGTCAGGGAAAGTAACCTGCTGTCTGAAAAAATGCAAAAATCCTGCGGAACCACTGTACCAGCCTTCGCATATGTTAGGATATGGAAACATTTTCGGAGGTAAATTTTAATGACAGAAGTAATCCAGTTAACCGATTTAAAAAAGGGCCAGAAGGCAGTTATATCCGAGCTGGCCGTTTTTGATGATATGAGACGACGTCTTCAGGACATCGGTCTGATTGAAGGAACCGTAGTGGAGTGTGTGGGGAAGAGCCCTCTGGGAGACCCCTGCGCTTATGTGATCCGCGGGGCCGTCATTGCGCTGAGGAGTGAAGACTCCGGACGTGTGATGGTATGCAGGATGGAGCCGGGATACCGGAAAGCAAAAGCGGAGAAGAATCCAGGCATGGTTTCGGCCGCAGATACTGCCTCGATCTGTGAGGGCAAGTCAGAACAGGAGGAAACGGAGGACGTAATATGGGGTTAAGCAGAGATTCTGTCGGAATCAAGTCCGTAGACTGCGGGCTGGAAATCAGGAAGCGCCAGGAAGGCGATAAGGTGATCGCCCTGGCCGGCAACCCGAATGTGGGAAAGAGTACCGTATTTAATGAAATGACAGGAATGAATCAGCACACCGGAAACTGGCCCGGGAAAACAGTGGCAAACGCCCAGGGCTATGCAAACGACGGAGAGCAGGGATATGTTATGGTGGATATCCCTGGCTGTTACTCTCTGATGGCCCATTCCACAGAGGAAGAGGTGGCAAGAGATTTTATCTGTTTTGAAAATCCGGACGCGGTTATCGTTGTCTGTGATGCCACCTGCCTGGAACGAAATTTAAATCTGGTGCTCCAGATTCTGGAGGCCAACCGGCGGGCGGTGGTCTGCGTCAATCTCATGGATGAGGCTAAGAAAAAATCGATCTCTATCCGGTTCGATGTCCTGGAGGAGCGCCTGGGGGTGCCCGTCATCGGAACTGCAGCCAGGAGCGGAAAAGGACTGGAACAGATTTATGAAGGCCTGAAACACGTGCTGGAGCTGAACAAGAGGCTGGAGAGCGCCCGAAACATGGAAGTGGTAAAGGGTGAATATGCTGAGACGGAAGCTGTGGACGTGGAAGGCGTGGAAATGGAAGCAGAGGTTGAAGCGGAAGGCGTGGAAATGGAAGCAGAAGTTGAAGCGGAAGGCGCGGAAATGGAAGCCGTAGCCGAAGCGGAAGCAGAAGAAACAGAAAATGCGGAAGCGAAAATGAAAATAGAGGAAGCGGGATCAAAAGAAGCAGAAGCGGCCGAAGCTGTAAAGGAAACAGAGACGGAAGCAAAAAACATAGCAGCAAGAGATATAGAAGCAGGAAATATGGAAGCAGCGGAATCAGAGGCTGAAAACGTAAAAGACATAGAAAACGAAGTTCGAAAAACAGTAGAGAAGGCAGCAGACAGACGATTCGATGAAAATCCGGCGCCGCGGATTCTTATCCGGTATCCGGAATACATCGAGGCGGCCATCGCCCGGCTCACACCTGTGGTAAGGAAGACGGCTGGCGATGGCGTCAATATCCGCTGGCTCTGCGCCCGGCTCCTGGACTCCAACGAGAACCTGATGGAAGCCGTCCGCAAATATCTCACTCCCGTGGCAGAATCGCTGGAAGTAAGCTCCCTTCTGGCGGAAATTCGGGAAGAGTGGAAGGAACGGGGCATCACGCAGAAGCGCGTAAGTGATGATATGGCATCGGTCTTTGTCCGGAAAGCAGAGTTTATCTGCCGGGGAGCGGTGGTGTACGAGAATCAGAAGTATGATAAGAAGGATCGTCTTCTGGACCGTCTGTTTACAAGCAAAGCAACCGGATTTCCCATTATGTTTCTGATTCTTTTAGGCGTTTTCTGGCTGACGATTACGGGAGCCAACTACCCGTCCGAACTTTTGAGCACCGGTTTATTCTGGGTGGAAGACCGGATCAGCGAGCTGTTTCTCGCCATCGGTATGCCAGTGCTTTTAAATGATCTCCTCGTTCATGGCGTTTACCGGGTTCTGGCATGGGTAATATCGGTTATGCTGCCTCCAATGGCAATCTTTTTCCCGTTGTTTACGCTGCTGGAAGACTTCGGTTACCTTCCAAGAGTTGCATTTAATCTGGACCGGTGCTTCAAACGGTGTGCCGCCTGCGGAAAACAGGCACTGACCATGTGCATGGGATTTGTAAACTTGTAAATCATATTTTTCGTAAAATGATATTGATTGCATCGTCGTCTATCAATATTTTGTCAATCAGTATGGTTAGACAGTACCGCTTTTCCTGCAAGTCTCCGGATTCCAGGAGGTTTACAAAACGATCCTTTGCAGCGCGTAAGTCCTGCAATGTCAGAACTTCCGGCTGTGGGGCTTCTAAAATCTCAGTCAGAGTGTTTTTTTCTTTGGCCAAAGACTGGATCCGTTCTGAGATTACATTGATAGGGATACCGCCGATCTGGTATAATTCAATAAGCTTTTCTACCTGCTTGTCTATTTCTGTTATTCTGGCCTTATAATCCGGTTTAAGTGGTTGTTGTTCTTGCAGCGCGTCAGGTTCCGGCTGCAGCTCATTGAAATCCAGGTTGGTTATGTAATGGATTACCAGGGCGTCCAGCTCTTCGATCTTCCATTTTTTGTTTTTGCAGTCAGGATCAATGACATATCGTTTATCCCCTTTGGTACGGCTGTAGCAAGAGTAATTGCCGTGTTCGCCGTGGAAGCGTGCACCACATTTTTGGCAGTAAATGAGGTTAGATAATAGCGTCTTGGCCTTGAACGGGGAGCGGGTGTATGTTCGTCCGGTTTGTGCAGCATCGGATTTGGAGGAGTTAAGGAACATCTGCTGTACGCGGTCATAGAGGTCCTGGGAGATAATTGGCGTGTGATTGCCTGAATAGAGTTTCCCCTTAAATTTGACCTTTCCAAGATATACTTCGTTTTTCAGGACGTTCCGGACCAGAGTTTCGCTTTTCCAACCACCGTATTTTGTGGTGTATTTATCCTGCATGTAGATCCAGCAGCTGTGCAGGGTGTGACCGGAGGCAAATCGCTCATAGAGCTCCCTGACCTGCAGGGCTTCGTATTCGTTGACAACCAGGTTCCCGTCTGCGTAATCGTAGCCTGTGGGAGCATAAGCTCCGCCATGAAAATAACCGTTTCTGGCCCGGCCAACGCGGCCCATGGTAAAACGTTCGGTGATCTGGTCTTTTTCCAGCTGGGCGAAGACGGAGAGGATTCCGATCATGGCGCGGCCAAAGGGGGTAGAGGTGTCAAAATTTTCGTTGATGGAGACAAAATCGACGTGATTAGCGAGGAATTTGTCTTCGATGAGCATGAGGGTGTCCTTCTGGCTTCGGGACAGACGGTCCAGTTTGTAGACGATCACAGTGTCGATGATTCCAGCCGCGATGTCTTCGAGCATCTTCTGGAGACCGGGGCGGTTTACATTGCCTCCGGAGTAGCCTCCGTCGGTATAGAATTTTACAATGGTAATGTCTTTGGCCTTACAATAGGCAGTCAAACGTTCAGTCTGTTCCTCGATGCTGTAGTTCTCTAATTGGTTTTCAGTGGATACGCGGACGTAGCAGGCGCCTTTTATCATGATATCATCTCCTGTTTTTTATATGTATACGAAAAATGGGTATAAAAAATACGCCCCTTGTCAGGACGCTTTGGAAATGATATAATTCTATTGTTGAGGTAGATTATTCATTCCGGTGCGTCCGGCAAGAGAAAATCTATGTGAAAAGCTCTGGGGGTTGGTAGCTCCTGGGGCTTTTTTGCATCTATAATAGGTCTGTTATAGTAAGCATAAGGTCTTCATAGATACCAGCGGTGATTGCCTGATCAAACGTGTAAATTGCAGGAGCGGCATCCACTTCATAGTGATAGACGGTGGTTCGCTCCTTGGCAGGATCGACAATCCAGTATTCCCGGACTCCGGCATCTGCGTACAAAGCATTCTTTGTGGTATAGTCCATTTTTCGGCTGCTAGGGAAGACGATTTCTATTATAAGGTCCGGCGCCCCTTTGCAGCTATGGTCGGTGAACTTGCTTTTATCGCATATGACGCTGATATCGGGTTCGACGTAAGTTTCGTCGTCTGCATTCAAATTGACGGCAAATGGCGCTGGTATAACTTCACAATTGCCATCGTGTGATTTGATATATTGTCCGAATATTTGAGTCAGCTCAGAAACCAGTTTTTGATGTTTAAAGCTGGGCGGCGCCATGGCATAGAGCCGGCCATCGATCAGTTCGGCGCGTTCGCCTTCAGGCAGGGTCCAGTAATCTTCGGATGTATAGATTTTCTTGTCAGGCAATGGCATGAAGGGCACTTCCTTTCGTAATTATGATTATTTGAAACAATGACGGTACTAAATACTATGCACAGTTCTATTTATCTAATCCGTTAATGCGCAGACAATTTTCATATGCCATCCCCTGAAGAATTTTATACAGCGACTGTACATTATACTTTTTGGGAAATTCCAGCTTGTGTGAAGCATAAGTTACGTTGTGGCCTTTGAGATCAGGGGAACTGATATATGTAAATGTCAGTTCACTATCGTCAAATCCAAAACCGGAAGTTTCCATTTTGACATCAATGATAGAAAAAAGATTAATGGAAGTAACGCTCATTTTAGAACCGGTGGCCCCTTGCTTATCAGTTAAGATAATGCGCTTATCGGTAAAGATCAGGGCATCACGTACCAGTTTAAAACCCATGGTGATATTCTCATCATCCATAAGATACATCCCATATTCTTTGTTAAGTTCGTCGACAGAAGCCTCGCTGTAATTTGCAGCAAACCCTCCTTGTAAAATGTTTTTCATTCCAAAAGCCATATTGTGTATCCTCCTAATATTTTATTTTCTTGTTTATTTCTATCCATACTCAGTAAATTCACAGAGTACGACTTTTATTATGGAGTGTTTTGACCTTATATCAGTGGGGGGTACCAAATTTTCTCCGCCCATTACTGTCGCTAAGCTTGTTTTTGGCGACGTATCTCGTCACTTACATGAGGTAGGAGAATTCTCGCTTATTTCGCAAAAAGTTATAGGCTATTTTATTTATAGATTGCTACCATACCACTGCTGGTGCTCCGGCAATTGTTGATCTGATAAATTCCATTTATTATATTCTGCAATACTGCGTATAACTTTCATATCTTCTTCATACTGCTGGAGTTTCTGTTGAAGTTTTTTTCGTTCAGCACGGATACTTTTTAGTTGCTGTAAGAATCGATCTGATGGAATTCGTTGAGCTTCGACTGGAATGACTACCTCATGCGCGACAGCTTCAATGGATTGAACATCATTTTTTGAAAAATCATCATTTTCAATATGATGCATGGCATGGCGATAAGCTTTGAGTTGTCCTTCACATGATAGCCGCGAATTAATCATGATGGTATAACTGCCATCTTCATTTTCAAAAACCATTTCATTCCCTGAGGCGGGAAAATCAAGTAAGACGACGTTAACATCCGGTGTCATCGTTACCACGTTCCTTTCTTTTTAAGGCAAGTGCCATATTGTGGAGCGCGCGCAGATCATCTGGTTCCATGTCACGCTGTACGTCAAAAAGTGCACGGAGTTCTTTGTTCTCAAAGATTTCCTGGGCAGCCTTGGCGGTTTCGTCGTTAATGTAGTAGCGGTCATTTTCTGAACCATCTTTTCCTAATAAAAAGTTCATGTCTACATTAAACAAATCTGCTATTGCCTCTAGTGTTTCAAAATCCGGTTCGCGTTTTCCAACCTCATACATACTTATCGTTGATTTAGCAACCCCCAGTTTTTCGGCTAATTCGGATTGCGATAAATTTTCTCTAAGTCTTAAGTACTTTAGCATTTCTTTAAATGAGGCCATTTTATCACCCCTTCTCTTTTTATAATCTTATTATACACAATGCGTGAACAAAAATCAATATAAATATTCACGATTGGTGATTGACAACCGCTCACGTATCGTGTATAGTATAAGCGTACACAAAACGTGAGTGAATGGAGGTGATAGTTTGGAATTGGATGTAATGGCAATGGCGGAAAAACTGGTTATACTTCGGGGAAAAAGAACTCAAGAAGAAGTTGCATATGCCTTAAATATAAGTAAATCGGCGTTAGCAATGTATGAAGCGGGGAAAAGAGTACCTAGAGATCCCACAAAAGCTCGTATAGCAAAGTATTACAAGAAAAGTGTTCCGTACATTTTTTTTAATGAAAAAGAACACGAAATGTGACTTTAAACACAAAAATAAAGAAAAGGAGGTGAGAGAGATGGAATTAATAAAAAAGATAACCCAGAGGTTAAAAGAAAAATACTGGTACAGTGAGAGGATGTACCAGTATGTGATAAGCGGAATTATGGGCTGGGCTATAACTTTAGTTATTTTTATAATTTGGATTCTAAAATTTTATGTCTTTGATTAAAACAACTTGGCAAGATCACCTACTTCGGGATTGTCAAAAGGTATATGTTCTTTTTCTATAATAGTTTCTTCAACTGGCCCCTCATTCAATGGATTAATTATAAAAGAAGGTGAGCGTTTTCGTATGGTTTTTCTGGGAAGCGAGTTTTCATATTTATCAGATTCAATGGTACACATGTTATCTTGTACATGTATTACTTTTCCGGTACCTTTTACCAATTCTAGATAACCGAGGGATTCATTGGTTACTGGATCGATAATTTCGTGATCAGAAAGAGTGTAAATCAGAAAACGATTATTCAAGTTTATACCATCGTTTTTTCCTACATTAAGAGATAGTTTGTAGTCATCATGAATATACACAACACAAATTTTTTTTGACATATAATTAACTCCTTTATTTTACAATTGGATACTATTTATAGTATCAAGGGTAATAGTTGGGCGAAGAATGATTGCTTCCATATTATCATTTATGTGGGCTATTAAATCTGGTATGTCTTTGGAGGTGGAATAAACTTTTATTTGAGCTAATCCGGCGCTGTTTATGTTTTCAACATATCCGTACCCAATTTGTTGCTCATAGCCTCGTATTTTTTCATAAAAGGTTACTAATGAATTGTTAGCTATTAAATTGTTTGGCCTGCAAATACAGACATTATGATGACATTCTATTATGGGTAAAGTAGGTGATGATATTTGATGGTTATTGATAATTTTTAGCTCTTTTAAATCTAAAAATAATTTCATACATAACCATAAGCTAAGGAGAAGTAAAAAAAGTAATATTATGAATACAAAAAATGGTACCGCTGTTGTTGAAGGAAAAATATAGAGTAAAATGGCTGGAATTAACCCTATTCCAAATGAACAAATATTACTATAATCTTTAAAATAATTTTTTATATTCACAACAAATTTCACCACCTTTCGCCTAAATTTTACCATAGGTGGCAAGATAAAACAAGATGAAGTAAGGAATATGATATCTGCAAAGGTAGTGATAATATGTAACACCTGACGATACCATAACCGCTGTTTGGAGCAGAGCGAGTGGTATCCATATTAAGACTATGCGCCTAAAAAGGGGGAAACAAGTACAACCAGTTATACATACAATCTACCAGAGAGGGGTGGTGATATGGCTATTGTGACAATCGAAGCACCTGACGGGAAAATATATACAGATCCCAGTAAGGTAAAGATAAGGCGGGAGGATTTCCCGGAGTTGTATCGTATCTTGGAAAATTTTAAACCAAAACCTAAAGATGAAACCGCTTAATAGCGGTACCGATGGACAAGCAGTGGGGGTGATACAGAATGCAGAAGTACATTGACAACCTCGACGACTTCGAGGACGACAGCCGACCGCCGATTGTGGATATGGTCGAGTGGCTGGTACCACGGATTATTGCGGTGGGAGGCATTGTGTTGACATTGATATTGTGTGCGTCGCTAGAGGCGCTGTGAGAGGAGGAAGAAGGTGAATAAGAAGAAGGAAGAGCTGGAGGCGATCGCGGATCTGCTCCATGAGTGGTGCGTTGAGTATAACGAACCATATGTTTACGCATTTGCGTTCAATGAATTACAGAATAACCTTGTCAATGCTGGCATTGACTCAACTCGGCCCGATTATTGGGAGACGAGTGTTCGCAAAAAATACGAAACCCCAGGAGCTGCAACTCCCAGGGAATCAAAGTAACTGCTAAATATTATACACCCTTAGTATAAGGGAATTCGAGGAGGATTGCAAGATGTTTGGTTATAAATGCGATAAGTGCGGCAAGCCCGTGAATGTGGATCCGGGCGAAGAGCGTATCTGTGATGACTGCATGATTAAGGACAAGCCGACCGGAAGTTTGCAGGTTAAGATTGTTTACTGCAGTCCGAAAAAGGAGAGACAGTATGCCGGGTAAAGGATATAGAGGAATTGGGCCGGAACAGGGTAATGAAATCAAGGCTGTTGATGCATATTCTTACGCGATTTTTAGATGCTTGTATGGGCCTGAAAGAGAAGAATTCAAGGAAATGCTGGTGGAATGGTTTTATTCAGGAAACTGGGTTCCAGAGGAAGAGGAGGGTTGATTTATGGAACAGGTGGCAAATATTTTTGAGAACAAAGTTGCGATGGCGCCGCAGAACACAACAACAGCTATGGTTGTGAGTCGTCAGGCGCAGGAAGTCCAGGCGGCCATGGTGATAGCTAAGAAGTTCCCTCGCAATGAGTTTGAGAGTTTTAACCGTATCATGGTAGCCTGCCAGCGCAAGGGACTGGCGGAAAAGTCAATGTATGAATATCCCCGTGGCGGTGAGCGTGTGACCGGGCCATCTATCCGACTGGCAGAGGCCATGGCGCAGGCCTGGGGCAATATTGATTTCGGGATCATCGAGTTAGAACAGAAGAAAGGCGAAAGCCAAGTCATGGCATATGCATGGGATCTGGAGACAAACGCCAGACAGACTAAGGTCTTCTCAGTGCCGCATATCCGGTCCAAGAAAGGCGGGAATGTTGCACTTACGGATCCGCGGGACATCTATGAGCAGGTGGCTAACTACGGTGCCCGCAGGCTCAGGGCATGTATCCTTGGTATCATTCCGGGTGATGTAATTGAATCTGCGATCGCCCAGTGCGAGAAGACCCTGATTGGGGAGAATAAAGAACCGTTGGAAGATACAATCAGGGCAGTGGCGGCCACATTTGAAAAAGAGTATGGCGTAACTGTAGCAATGTTAGAGAAGTTCATTGGCTGTAAGATCGAGAGCTTCACGATGCAGAACCTGATCCGCTTAAAGAAGGTTTATGTATCCTTAAAGGACGGTATGGCGAAGCGTGAAGACTACTTTGAAATGATGCCAGTGACAGATGATGCAGAGATCAATAATCCATTTCCTGAGGATAAGAATGGAAAACAGACAGGAAAGAAGGAGAAGAAAGCAGCCACAGCAGAGCCAGAACCAGAGCCGCAGGAGCCTGGTCCTTCATTTATTCCTCCGGAAGGTGATCCGGATCTGCCATTCAATTAAGGGGTGAAGTCATGGGGATAGAATTGACAGCGGATAATTATTACAGTAATGAGATGAGTCAGGCGTTCTTCTCCGTATCCCAGTATAAGGATTTCATGAAGTGTGAGGCTATGGCTCTGGCAAAGATACGAGGAGATTATCAGCAGCCTGTTACGCGGGCCCTGCTGGTAGGATCCTTTGTAGATTCTTACTTTGAAGGCACTCTTCCACAATTTATGGCAGAAAATCCTGAGTTATTCACACGGAAGAATGAATTACGTAGCGAGTTCCGTAAGGCCAACGAGATCATTGGCCGGGTGAAAGCTGATCCGCTGTTTATGCAGTTTATGAGCGGAGAGAAGCAGCGGATCATGACATTTGATATGTTCGGAGTGCCGTGGAAAATGAAGATGGACAGTTACCTGCCTGGCATCTGTATTACAGATCTTAAGGTGGTAGCGAATTTCAAAACTTTACCATTGTGGCGTTACGACCTGCAGGGTGCGGTGTATCAAGCCGGCGTGGAGGCTGTAACTGGTGAGCGGCTGCCGTTTTATCTGGCCGTGGCCACGAAGGAGCGGGTGACGGATCTGGATATCTTCCAGATACCACAGTCCACACTTGATATGGCTATGGATGAGATTATCCAGAATATGGCCCGATTCGCCGATGTAAAAAGGGGGATTGTCCCACCGGAGTATTGCGGGCACTGTGACTATTGTAAGTCTGTAAAGGGAGCTGCAATCCGGAATTACAATGAGCTCCTGGAGCTGTAAGGAGAGAAGATATGAAGCTTGTAAAAATATTGAGCGACAGTGTCCAGATCAGGACGAACCTGTCAGAATTTAAGAATATCCGTATTAATGATCTGCTGAGTGTATCGGACGGCTGGGTGGAGCTGGTTACAATGGTCACTGGCCTGATGGATACCGATTCCGAGGAGCGTATCGGCGAGGAGGATTTCCTCGGTGAGATTACTGGCATTAAGACGATTGACTGTACCATCATTGGAAGCCTTAAAAATGGCCGATTCGTGAAGGCGATTGACGAGTACCCGACAACCAGCGTTCAAATCACACCAATCAGCGGCGTGGAATTCCAGGCGATGCTGGGAAATGACAGTCGAGGTTTTCGGATTGGAACCTATGCGGCCTATGAGTGTGATGCAGTGGTGGACGGCAACAAGTTCTTCCAGCGCCACGCCTGCATCGTAGGCAATACCGGATGCGGCAAGTCTGAGACCGTAGCAAAGATCCTGGAGGAGACAGCAAAGCTGCCCGGAGCCAATCTGGTGGTATTTGATATCCACGGAGAGTACAGCCAGTTGTCCTATGCGTCAAACATTAAAATTGGGGAGAAATTCCCATTCCCAATCTGGATGTTTGGATTCCAAGATATCGTTACGAACATTTTAAAGATCCGGGAAGAATCCGCAACTACGGTTATGACAGCACTGCGGAAAGCCTATTACCGGGTGTGTCCGGAAGGAAAAGAGAATAAGCCCATGTACTTCAGCTATAGTGCATGGATAGCTGAAATGGAGCGTATGGACAATGAAACTGTACATACGGGAGAGTATTACAAGACTGGAGATAAAGCAGGAACTGCAAAGACCACGAAAGGGGAGTACAACGGGAAACTCACCAGTACCATCAATATTCTGAAGGACAGGATTTTAGATAGCCGGTATAGCTTCATGTTTACTGATGAGCTGCAGAGTTATCTGTATTATGTGATGGAGGCAGTACTGGGTACTGACAATCCCGTGAAGAACATCGATCTTTCCGGAATACCACATGATGTAGCACTGCCAATCATCGGGGTGATCTCCCGGTTGATCTTTGATATTCAGCGTCAGCAGGACATGGACCATATCCGTCCAGTGACGATTGTCTGCGATGAGGCCCACGTCTATATTCCGGATAATTTCCAGTTGTCGGCCAGCCAGCGGCGCATGGTTGAGGTTTTTGAGGATATCGCTAAAGAGGGACGTAAGTTCGGTATAACTCTCTTTCCGGCGACTCAGCGGCCGTCAGAACTGAACAAGACCATCGTGGCCCAGTGCGCGAACTTTATCATTGGGAAGCTGAATAACGAAAATGATAAGTCGCTCATCAAAGGAATGCTTCCGGACGGGGACGATAAGATCATAGACGCTGTTACGATGTTTAATCCGGGCGAGGTATTGATTGTCGGTGATGCGGTACCCATCCCGCTTAAAATCAAAGTAGAGTTGGCGAATGAGCGGCCGATCTCAAGAACAATCGAATTCTGGGACGTTTGGAGTCAGGAAACTGATTGCAGCGTAACGGAATTGGTTGATAGATATCTTTAAAGGAAGGAGGTACACAGATGGGAAGGATCAGTTTAGACAGTTTGTGCGGAGGAGCACTTTTAGAGCGTTTTTCTCTTGCCATGGCCCAGATCGGCCGTAATATCGTCGATCCGAACACGGACCCGGAGAAGGCCAGGAGCATTACGATTAAGATCACGTTCAAACCGGATAAGAGCCGGCGCAGTCTTAAAACGTCGATTGCTACTAATATAAGTATGGCACCACCTGTAGCTGATGAGACATTAATGCTTGTCGGCCAGGATCTTAAGACAGGGCGGATTGAGGTAAGTGAATATGGGAATGCAGGGCAGGCCATGGCAGTAGTAGGTGAAGCCGTACCGGTTCGGGCGGAAACAATCCCGCCGCAGGGTATGGCGGATGAGAGGGGATTTGACCCGGATACCGGGGAAATCATAGAACCACAGAATTACCAGAAACCTATTGACTTAAGAAAGGCAAATTAAGAAGGAGAGAGAACATGGAAGATTTAAGAGCAGCATTACAGTATGTAGTAGGATTAAGCGTGGAAGCAGAAAAGACAGAGGTGCTGGAAATCAACGGGAAGACTTATGCAGATAAGGAACTGACCAGATATGATAAGCCGCCGAAGGCCAGAGCCATTGAGGCGTCTACCCTTACGTCGATGCTGGATTATATTAACTCTTGCAGTCAGGAGTTTGGAGGAAACATGATTATCCACATTGTCAGTCCTACAAGAGTAAAACTTATGTCAGTGCTTGATAAGGAGCGTGAGAGGGAAGTCTTGTTTGAGACCGAGGCCAATGTGTCCGGATTCCGGTTTGATCAGTGGTACGATCAGGAGAATTTCATGATTGCTTTGCAGGCTAATTTCGAAATGAATGGTGATTTGGAAGCAGTCATGAAGTTAGCGGGCAATGTAGAGAAAAAGAACGATCAGACCTTTACAGATGATGGCCGGACTCAGGTAGCCACGATGAATGTGGGTATTGCATCTAAGGCAGACGTGATTGTCCCCAATCCGGTTACACTGATTCCATACCGAACATTCCAGGAAGTGGCACAGCCTTCCAGTGAGTTTGTCTTCCGGATCGGAGACAAGGAGGTTCCAGCTTTTAAGATTGTTGAGGCCGAGGGCGGCATCTGGAAGAATGAAGCGATCTACAATATCAAGAACTATCTGATGGAGCAGATCAGCGACATGGGTGAGAATATCCGCAATAGTATTACAGTAATCGGTTAATATGTTACCTCTGTGGTTTTGATGTGTCACGACACCAACGCCATTGGTACTACCTCCGCTGCCATTCAACGGGTAGCGGAGGCTATAAAAGAAGATCGGAGCGTAGAGCATGGCACAGGACGGGATTGATTATTTCCCGCTGGATACCGGATTTCTACGAGATAAGAAGGTCCTTCTCATTAAGGGAAAGTATGGAGCAAAGGGTATTTTAATACTGATCCATATCTTATGTAGGATTTATGAGGAGCATGGCTATTATATAAACTGGGACGAGGATGACTGTTTCCTATCCGCAGATGCAATAGGAAGCGGAGTAAGCCCGGAATTGGCAACCCAGGTGGTAAACGAGTGCGTTGTACGGTCAATGTTCGATGAGCAACTTTACAATGAGTTCGGAATACTTACCTCGCATGGAATCCAATGGAGATTCATAAGAGCGGCTAAAAAGCGGGAAAATATAGAATTCTACCAGGAATACTTTTTACTGGATACATCAAATCCCAAAGATGTACCGAAGGGTATTCTTAATAAGGTAACCTTTTTGTCCGTGAAAGTATCCGGTGAGCATCAAAAAGTATCCGGAAACAGTAAAAAAGTATCCGGCAGGAAACAAAGTAAAGTACAGGAAAGTAAAGTACAGGAAAGTACAGTAAAAGAGACTAGCTCGGAGCTTGAAACAAGTCCTCGCCCGGAGGCAGTCTACTCTCTTTCATTAATTGATGGATCACAGCATCCGGTGACAGCCGAGGAGGTTGAAAAATACCGAGGTTTATATCCTGCTGTAGACATAGATCAGGAATTCCGGAAAATGATAGGCTGGCTTGATTCCCACCCTCAAAACCGGAAAACTCCGAGAGGAATTGGAAAATTTATCAATGGCTGGCTGTGCAGGGCACAGGATTCAGCCAGGCCAGCGGCAGCGCAAAAGGAGCCAAAGAAAAACCAGTTCCAGCAATTCCCCCAACGGGATATAGATTACGATGCCATTGTCATGCAGCAGTTACAGGAGGGACAGAATGGAAAATGAAAAAAATACTGAGGTCATGAGTGCGGATCCGCCGCATGAGATCCGGTGGTATGAGAGGCAGTTCAGTCTTGATGATGCGAAGACGTTCATCAAAGCGAATATAACGACGGCGGCCAGATCATTTATTGCAATAGGATTCTACTTGAAATGTGTTCGTGACCGGGAATTATTCCTTGAGGACGGATACCAAAGCGTATGGGAGTTTGCTAAGGCTGAGTATGGCATCAGCATGAGCACGGCCAGCAGGTACATGACCATGAATGACCGTTTCTCTCAGGACGGAAATAGTCCCAATGTTAAAGAAGAATACAAAGCATTCGGAAAGAGCCAGTTACAAGAGATGCTTGCCCTGACAGATGAGCAGCTGGAGCAGGTTAAGCCGACAGATCGTGTGGAGGATATCCGCGGCATGCGTAAGCCGAAGGAGATCCCATACATAGAGTTGCCGGGCCAACATGAGATTGAAGTGGATTTTCCTGATATCTTCCCAGAAGAGGAGTTTGAGATTCCGCCATCGCCTTCGGTACAGAAGCAGGAATTTTCTATGGACATCGCTGAACTGGTGGAGGACGTTCCGGAAGGCGCTGCAGAAACGCAGCAGATCGAAGAATCTATTGCGATATCGCAACAGGAACCGGAAAAATTATCAGCATATGGAACACTCATTAAAGTATATCCGGCAGATTCCCTGATTGTAATGCCTGGTTGCGAGGGTGGACACGATTGCTTCATGTGCCATCTGCAATGCGATATCCGGCAGGAATACTGCCGATGTGTGGAAGCAACGACAGGGAACCCGTTCCCGTGCGAGCAGATCGAACGCATTGACACCCTCAGGGAAGAGATTGGAGAGCGATGCCAATTTATTGATCTGGATCAGGCGTATCACCGAGCAGGAGATCATGAGCCGGTCCCGTGTTGCAAGGAGTGTACGGAGCCATGTCAGTATGCCTGTGAACGGTCGATCAGGAAGCGGAAGGCAGAGGAGCAGACTCCGGAACCAGAGCCACAGCCGAGAGCATGGATCATCCATGCAACGCCATGCATACACTGCAATGGATTCTCATGCACGGTGCCGGAAGACAAGAAAAGCGTGCCGGGTGATGGTAGCAACTGTAGTGAGTCATGTTGCTGGGAGTGTACATTGCACGGAGATTGTAAGCTGGAATGTAACAGTTCAGCATCGCGGCCAGAGGAGCCGGAGCCTAAACCCGTACAAAGTGAGCCAGATCCGGTGATCGACGCCGAGTTTGAGGAAGTTTCGGAGCTAGGGGAAGAATGGAAACCGATCGGAGATATGGAACTGTCCTGTAGGACCGAAAATATCCTGAAAAGAGCTGGGATTGATACCGTCGAGAAACTGGTATCCATGAGCGATGAAGAGCTTGCGGCGGTCAGGGGCATGTCAACCCGGACCATGGAGGAAATCAGGACGAAGCTTAACGAGCTTAATTCTGCGGACAAGACGGAACCGGAGGAGTCCACGGCAGACTTGCAGGTGGTCCGCCAGATGCTGGAAAAGGAAAATAAGCTTCTGAGCGCCTGTCTCCTGACTGTGCCGGATCAGAACGATATCCATATCCGGCAAATGAAACTTAAGGTTGCGGCACTGGCATCGTTTGTGTGTGATCTGGATAATATCGAGAACCCTCCGCCGAAGCCAGAGCGCATATACACCCTGGAGGAAGTGGCGAAGGAGATCATGCGCCTGGAGGCGGCATTCCTCGGAGCGCCGGTGGAAGTAAAGCAGTCAGCACCTTACTGCAAGAATGTAATGAGACTGGATGCGATGCGGCTATTGTACGACAGTATGAGAGGAGAATAAGAAAATGTATAGCACCAGACCACAGCGGAAGACGCTTACAAAATTATGTCCGTATTGCGGGAAAACCCGGACGTATACGTACCGAGATGGATACGATGAGGTGGACTATTGTACCGGACGCAGTCGGTACATACCGTCAAAAACCGAAGATGATGGCTGTGATTGCATGCTTGGTAAGCTAAACCACACCGCCGGAAAAATTCAGATTAAGAAGCAGTGCGCTAACTGCGCATGGAATGAAAGTGGAAATTGCACAAATAAGCAGGAGCGAATCGACGTTTCAGAGATGTTTGGAATAAGCGGTGATCTGGTTATTAAAAATGAATCGAAGTGTTGCAAGCATTACGAATTATCGAAAAATATTTTCGATGTCCTGATTGAGTTGAAAAATTAATGTTTCCGGTGCTGCCGGAGGAAAGGGAAAAAAGATGGAGTGTGCAAGGTGTGATTATTACAAGGCGCATAACTGTAAACATCAGTGTATGCAGCTTCCAGAAGGAAAGACCTGTGCGGATTGCGCACATATTGAACGGTGTGTGATGATGTTTCATGGAAATCCAAAGAATAAGATGTGTGGGTGGGAGCCGATTAGATTTAAGGAAATTCCGTGTTCTTGGAACGATAGGCAGAAAAAAGGATGTGAAGAATGGTGTGGATTGCCATTCTGTTAATTTAGTATTTTCAGAAGGAGGAGAAATAAATGCTGATACCAGCAATCTTGAGAAAAGCGGAAATCTTGCATGAATTTCAAAAATTGCAGTACACTGACGACTTGATGTATGAAGCTGGTTGCTGTGATAATTATATGCCAAACATTGCAGAAGAGCCAGACAAAGAAACTTATCAGTACGCGATCGTCGATAGCAAAGGTAAACTGGTCGGTTATGTTAGTTATAGTATTGACTGGTATTCTTCGCAGGCACACAGGTTCGGCCTTATGTCCTTTGATAGAGGAAATCCTTTGATTGGGCAGGCATTGTTTGAAATTATGGGAAACTTAATCAACAATTTAAAGCTACATAGAATCGAATGGTATATGGTTAGCGGGAATCCGGTTGAAAGGCATTATGATAAATTTTGCGAGAAGTATAATGGCAGAAAGATTGTGTTAAGAGATACGTTTAAGGACAGGTTTGGTGAATATCACGACAGTATCACTTATGAAATAATTCGCTAGACGATCAATTTAAAATTTAGGAGGTGTTATGAAGTATACAGAAAATGATTTAAAGAATATCATCGCTATTTGTGAGCAAGACAATCCAACGGCTTTTTCTGTGCCTGGAAAATTAGCTGATCGATGTCGAAATGCGCTGGCATACCGGGATATATCAATACGATTGACGAAACATGACAAAGCATTTTTACAATACGTGTATGATAAAGACATGGATACAGACGCTAAGGAAACGCTGGAACGCATTCTTAGCTAAACTGATACTTTCCGAACGAAGGGAGGAGATTCGATGATCAAACAAATGGACGAGATGGTATCCGGACTGGCAGCTGTACGGCGTAGGACCAGGCGGATCATGAGGTATTGGAGCCGGACTATGAAAATGGTCATTGTAGCGATTACGATGCCGATCTGGGTGATTCCGTATTCGATATACAGAAGGAGACGCCATGGATAGAAAAGAAGAACATGCAATAACCCTTCAGTCGGCACAGGCCAGAGCGGCAAAGCAGGAATACATACTGAAAGGCCCCAGGCCAGAGACGCATAGTGCGACGATGCCGGCCTACTGTTATACCGCAATGTGTCCGGATCCGGAGCTGCGGGAGCCGATCTGAAGGAGGCACAGACGTCAACCGAGTATCAGGGCCGCGAAGGTAGAAAGGATCTGCCTTATCTGCCGGAAGCGATGGCCAGCGGAGTGTGGCCGGAAAAATTGTGATTGTGAGAGGCAGGGGCATTTGTATGCGATTGGAGGTTATAATCATCCGAGGATAGGAGGTGGAGCCGTTGGACAAGGAGGTACTGGAGCAGTTCAGCAGTCTAAAGGTGGAATATCAGGATCTACGTGACGAGATCGCAAAGCTGGAAAAGCAGATCAAGAAGATGGAGACGAGCCGATGCCAGGTGTCAGATTCCGTCAAGGGAACACGGACTGACGGAACATATGGCAGTATCCGGATTACCGGTTTTCCTGTTCCGGACTATTACCGGCGTAAGATGTTGCTGGAGGATCGCAAGAAGAAGTTAGATGAGTTTGAGTTGCAGCTCCTCGAACTGACCAACGAGGTAGATGATTACATAAATAGTCTGGCTGACTCCAGAATGCGGCGCATGATAAGGTACAAGTTTTTTGATGAGCTGTCATGGGTTCAGGTAGCACATCGTATGGGAGGAAAGTATACGGCGGACGGTTGCAGAATGGCAGTTGAAAGATTTCTTCAGGAAAAATAAGTTTGTTCGTTTTGTTCGCTTCGAATGTGGTAGACTTTAAACTGGAAGATCTGAAAAACGGATTTCCTCCCCTAAGAAGCACCCGTCATAAGATGGGTGTTTTCTTTTATCTGATTTAGGTGTATGATAGAAGAAAATTTGAAGGGAATTGTATACATATGGAAGGCATGACAGACATAATATGCGTAGTGTTGGGTGCATTTATTTCAATTATCACAACAATTAGTTTGGGGTGTATTCAAGAGCATAAAAAAGAAATACATTATGCAAAAATTTTGTATTTTGATTTACAGAGTATTAAAGATTATCTTGGTACTGGACCTGGTAAAGTGGGTGAATATCCAGATATTCGCTATAACGATAATTGGCAGGGGGTTATTTCAGAAATCGATTTTTTGACAGATGCACAAATAAACGCACTACATATGTTATATGATTCTATCTATAACTACAATAAGGTGTTTAACCAAACAGAAGACATGAAAAAGCGTAAGGAATATCGTTCAAATGTTGAATATCATTTTAGTGATATTCAAATTAAAAATCTGCTAGATGTAATTCAAAAAAAATGTAAACTATTTGAATAAAAGGAGATAGCCTTGGCTGTCTCTATTTCTTTTGGCCGAAAACAGAAAGGAAGTGAGCCTGATGGCAAAAGGAAAATACGAATACTGGTTATCGCCTGATGGCTTGCTGAAACTGGAGACATGGGCGAGAGACGGCCTGACAGATGAGCAGATAGCGAAGAACATGGGGGTCAGCACAGCTACCTTGTATAATTATAAACGAGATCATTTGGAGATTCTGGAGGCCCTAAAAAAGGGAAAAGAGGTTGTCGACATTGAAGTTGAGAACGCACTTCTTAAGCGGGCCTTGGGATATTCTTATACGGAGATCACTAAGGAGCGAATTGTGGATACCGGCCAGAAGCAGCGGCACGGAGGGGAGTCGGAGCTGACGGAAAAAGAGTGGGAGTTTGCAGTTAAATATTTTGGTGGAAAATGCTGCTATTGCGGAGCTGACATGGAGAAAGCCACCAAAGATCATATTAGACCATTGAATGCAGGCGGGGCACTGGCTAGAGATAATGTAATTCCATGTTGCGGAACCTGTAATTCCAGCAAGAAGGATAACGAGATGCTTTCCTGGTACCGCACGCAGCCGTTCTTTGATGAATACCGTTTGCAAAAGATCAATGACTATCTTCGGTTTGTCAGTTCTCTGAAGGCAGAAGACACAGGAGAGCTTGTTGTTACGAAGGAAGTAACGAAAGAAGTGCTGCCGGATACAACAGCCCAGATCTTCTGGCTGAAAAACCGGCGCCCTGACAGATGGCGGGATAAACAGGATATTGAGCACAGCGGTCAGATAGGAGGGGTAACAATTGTCAATGATATCCCCAAACCAGACACAGGTTAAGTTGACAGACCTCATTGCTCCGGCTTTCTATGGGCTCCATTGGGATATCGTAGAACATAGGCATACACACTATAAGCTTGCCGGCGGCCGGGGATCCACAAAGTCATCGTTTGTCAGTGTAGAGATAATCCTTGGTATGATGCAGGACTCACAGGCGAATGCGATGGCCATGCGAAAGGTTGGCCGGTTTCTGGAGGAATCCGTATTTCAGCAGCTTATCTGGGCGATCAATGCGCTGGGAGTGTCTGATAAATGGAAAATCAGATATTCTCCTTTGAGTCTGACTTATATGCCGTTTGGTAATAAGATCATCTTCCGTGGAGCTGATGATCCGCAGAAGATTAAGTCTGTGAAGCTGGCGAACGGATATTTTAAGTATATCTGGTTCGAAGAGCGGGCGGAATTCGATGGCGACGAAGAAGAACGTACCATACTCCAATCACTGATGCGTGGTGGTTCGGAGTATTTTGTTTTCTATTCCTGGAATCCTCCTAAATCTCTGAATAACTGGGTGAATCAGGATATTCTCCAGAGCAGGGAAGATACCATTGTCCACCATAGCGATTACAGGACGGTCCCCCCGGAATGGCTTGGAGAACAGTTCTCCATTGAGGCCGAAAGCTTAAAGGAGACTAAACCCAAAGCATACGAACATGAATACCTCGGAATAGCCACCGGAACCGGCGGCCAGGTATTTGAGAATGTTACGGTACGCCCGATCACAGAGGAAGAGATGGCGCGATTTGACCGGATTTATCAGGGCCTCGACTTCGGTTTTGGTGCTGATCCGGCTGCTTACATAAAGATGCATTATGACAGGACGCGAAAGCGTCTTTTTCTATTTGGCGAAATTTATGCTCCGCGATTGGGAAATACAAAGCTGGCGGCTCAGATTAAAAAATACAATCCACTTAACAGAGTAGTGACAGCGGATAGTGAGGATCCCAGAGCGATTGATGCGCTGAATGAACTGGGCCTGCGTGTAGTCGGCGCAAGAAAAGGACCGGGATCGGTTGATTTCGGAATGGAGTTTTTGGCTGACGAGGTAAACGAGATCATCATAGATCAGCAGCGTTGTCCGAACGCGGCCAGAGAGTTTACCGGGTATGAACTGGAACAGGATAAAAACGGCAACTTTAAAGGCAGCTATCCGGATAAAGACAATCATTCGATTGACGCGGTTCGGTATGCACTGGAAGACGTAATGACAAGCAGGAAAGCAAAGGTCAGAAAGAAGTCCGATTACGGATTACATTAAAGGAGGAGAAAATGAAAAAAGAGAGGGCTATATATAAGTGTCGGAGATGTGGAAAGGAATTTGAAATTGATGCGTCGTTGATGAACTATATGCACATAGATGGTAAGGAAATTCCGATAGGTCCTTTGGTTGAGGCGCATAAGTGTGAAGATGGAAAAAATGGCTTTGGAGATATCATAGGAAGTTACATAAAAGAGGGTGAGTAATTATGTATGTATACACACTGCCCCGCGAGAACTGGGACGAGACAAACCCGGATAAGCAGGCGATCCGCACGCTGATTGTAAAGCACCGGCGTGAAGCCAGTCGACTGCGAAAGTCCATGAAATACTATGAAGGGGAGCACAAGATCCTGACAGAGAGCCGCAAAACAAAGCTGGTGTGCAACCACGCAAAGGATATCAGCGATACGGCCAGCGCCTACTTTATTGGTAATCCGATCTCATACAACGGAGATGGCGATATTACTCCGCTCATTGATGCCTTTGAGATGGCCGGCGCCGATGAGGCCGACGGAGATAATGGCCTTGATCTGTCAGTGTACGGCAGGAGCTATGAGTATGTCTATCCGATGGAGGGCGAGACGGATCTGACGATTAAGAACCTGTCCCCCGAAAACACCTTCATGGTCTATGATGATACGATTGAGCAGAAGGAGTTATTCGCGGTCTATTACTATGCGAAGAAAGATGATTCCGACAAGAAGAGGACCATCTATGTAGCTACCGTGCTGACAGAGCATTACAAGTGGGTGCTTAACATCGAAAATATCGACAGCCTGCAGGCGTTACTTGAAGAGCCAACACCGCATTACTTCGACGAGGTTCCGGTGATAGAATATCTGAACAATAAGCTTGCAATCGGTGACTTCGAACTTCAGATTCCGCTGATCGATGCCTATAACGCGCTGATGAGTGACCGGATCACGGACAAGGAGCAGTTTATTGATGCAATCCTGGCGCTGTACGGGGCCATGCTGGGAGATGATGAGGCAAAGGACGCGGACGGCAGGACAGCGGCACAGAAGCTTAAGGAAGACCGTTTAATGGAGCTTCCGAAAGATGCGAAGGCTGAGTACATTACCCGGACATTTGATGAGCAAGGCGTCGAGGTGCTTAAGAAAGCTATTGAGCAGGATATTCATAAATTCTCACACATCCCATGTATGACAGACGAGAGCTTCGGCGGGAACGTGTCCGGCGTCGCCATGGAATTTAAGCTTCTTGGCATGGAGAACATCACAAAGATTAAGACCAGGTATTATAAGCGGGGGCTGAGAAAGCGCATGCGGTTATTCGCGGCCTGGCTGGCAAAGAGCAAATCAGTCCAGGTTGATGTGTCCGGTATAACCCCGACATTTACGCGTGCCATGCCGAAAAATCTTTTAGAGATCAGCCAGATAGTGGCGAACCTCTGGGGCAAGATCAGTAAGAAGACGCTGCTGTCACAGGTGCCATTTGTCGAGAATGTAGATGATGAAGTTGCTGCGGTGGAAACAGAGGCGCAGGAAGCCGCGAAACAGCAGATGGAACTGTTCGGCCTTGGCAGCAATACGCCGCCGGACGATGAGGAAGAGCCAAAGAAGAAAAAGCCGGGTGAGGTAGATGAGTAGTGCATCATACTGGGAGCGGCGCAAGGCACAACGTATGTTTGAGTATATGCAGTCTGCTGAGGACACCGCCGATGAGATCGCTAAGCTGTATCAGAAGTCTTCCGGGTATCTCAGTGCCGAACTGGATAAGATCTTCGAGCGATACAAACGTAAGCACCATCTGACTGATGCAGAGGCTTACAGGCTGTTGAATTCCCTGCATGATAAAACATCATTGGAGGAACTGAAAGAGGCTCTGCGGGCCGGGGACGGTGTCAAAAAGGATATTCTGGCGGAACTGGAAAGCCCGGCATATCGCGCGAGGCTGGAGCGATTGGAACAGATGCAAAACCAACTTGATGCGGTAATGCAGAGCGTCTATCGCCAGGAAAAGAAAATAAATACCAGTCATTATGTGGACCTTGCTAATGAGGCGTATTACAGGTCCATTTTTGATATCCAGCAACAGACAGGCCTCGGTTTTAGCTTTGATCTTGTTGATACGGAAGTGATCGATCGGGTTATCAACAGCAAGTGGTCAGGAGCCAACTACTCAGCACGTATCTGGCATAATACACAGGCCCTTGCACAGGATTTGAAAGAGGAGCTGCTGGTTAATCTGGTCACTGGCCGAACTGACAGGGAAGCGGCCGAAATCATAGCGAATAAGTACGCCCAGGGTGCCAGTAACGCGCGGCGACTGGTACGAACTGAATCCTGCAATCTGGCAAACCAGATGGAGATGCAGTCTTATGAGGAATGCGGGATAGAGAAATATCGGTTCGTGGCTACGTTGGACTTAAGAACGTCTTCTGTCTGCCGGAAGCTGGACGGGAAGGTATTTCCGGTATCGGAGCAACAGCCAGGCGTAAACTGCCCTCCAATGCACCCATGGTGTCGGTCTACAACGATATGCGTGATCGATGAGATGGATATGTCGAATATGAAACGCCGCGCACGTGATCCGGTGACAGGGAAGACGAAGACGGTTCCGGCTGATATGACTTATAACGAATGGAAACAAGTTATAGACGGGAATGGTGATTTTGGCGCATGGAAGGCCAACAGGAAGGAGTCCGATGACCAGAATCGGTATGCAGCCAGAAGGAAAGAATGGAAGCTGAGACAGACAAAGTCTCAGATACCGGAAATCACTGAAAAGAAAGAAATCAAATACGATTTCAAAGGAAAAGATGAAAAGTTTGGGAAAAGCAGGGGATTAATTGATAAACTATCAGCAGAATACAATACACATCTTGAAAATGTTACAATAGGAGCTCGGCATGCAGCGGGAGCGGTCGATATGTCTGGTACAACGATGCATCTTTCTTCTGCTGATCCTGCGGTGGCTATCCATGAATTTGCACATTCAATGGCTAATTCTAAAGCAACTCAATATGGAGTTACCCATGATGACGATTTCTGGAAGGAAATTAAAGCAGTTAGACGTCGATACCGTAAAGAAGCAGGAAGCGATACCGACAGATGGATCAGCTCCTACGAGCATTCGCATAAAGACGTGGATGAGTTTTTCGCGGAGGCGTTTACGCAGGCCAAAATGCATGAAATGGGGCTTGAACTGCCTGGTAAGTATGGGACTGATACTACTTATTCGCAACAGGTATTGGAAATTACGAATCGATATTTTGGCAAAATGGAACAGGAATTTTCACCGCGTAAAGTCACAAAGGGAAGTTTTGGAGTTGATTGGCCTAAAGTTATGTCTCCAGATTATCGGAAAAGCCTCGAGAAGCTGTCGGGCGATAAAAAAGTAGTGGACGCCATCGAGGTAAGGGCGAAATGGGCTTTAAGTAACCGAAATGGTATGAAGACAGAAGAATTGTATGCTGTAAGTCTGGATACAGGAAAAGAAATCACCAGTATATTAGGCCAGCAGGTTGAATCCGGAGTCAAAAGAACAAAGCGTTTTATCCAAAGGCTTAACAAAGCCGATGCGATGAAAGAGAGAATTCTGCTGATACATAACCACCCGCAGGGGCTGCCTCCAAGTATCAGTGATATTAATGCATTGATGAGCAATAAAAATGTTTCTGGCATTACTGTTGGACACAATGGAAGTATCTATTATTATACGAAGCCTGTAAAAGCAATTCCGCAGTTTGATTTTGATGTTGCTTTAAGGCGCTACAAAGAGTATACTGATGTTACGGGAATGGAAAAAGCACTTGAATATTTGCAGAAAGAATATGGGTTTACGATCGAAAAGTTGTAGGAGGTGACAGGGGTGCCGGAAGCATATAAAAATGACGATTTCATTTGTGATGACAGAGGCGTCTTAAATAATATTCAAAAAATACGCTCTATGTCTGATGAAGAATTTGAAAAGCATATTGCAGAATTAAAAAAACAGGAAGCTGAAAAAAAACAGTAGATACCACCAGTCAGTAAATGGCCGGTGGTATTTTATTGGAATAATTGAGGTGACAGCACGCAGGATTACCCTGGGTGTTATTTTTATGCCATGGCCCGGGCACTGAACGGGCTGGGGCGGAAAGGATAGATATATGAGAAAGACAGGAATTACGGGGATCCCCCCAAAGATGAATTTGCAGTTTTTTGCAGAACCAACACCGGAGCCAACACCTGACCCGGAACCAGCGCCAGAGCCAGCTCCGGAGCCACAGCCTCAAAGTTTTGACGATCTTTTGAAAAATAAGGATTATCAGGCAGAGTTTGACCACCGTGTCCAGAAGGCCCTGGGGACCGCGAAAGAGAAATGGACGGCCCTCATGGACGACAAGCTTTCCGAAGCTGATAAGCTGGCAAAGATGAACAAAGAGGAAAAGGCGGAGTACCTGCGGCAGAAGCAGGAAAAGGAACTGAAGGACCGGGAAGCAGCAATCACGCGCCGGGAGTTGATGG
>OJKJ01000242.1_pt1 | contig 37879 bp, 28 predicted proteins | sample 1596491 | NCBI WGS metagenome assembly OJKJ01 (sample SAMEA4350160, study PRJEB24818) | metagenome | biome: human; feature: gut; material: faeces | place: Denmark | collected 2013-09 | reverse complement strand
CCATTGTCTGGTAATAGGTCCTGCGGGCAGCGCTCTCTGCCGCCTCCTTAAACCTCCCTCCTGTGGCCCTGTCAAACTGCTCATAGGTGCGCCTCATGCGGTCACAGTAAGCCCTCTGCTTTTTTTTTTTTCAAGCAGAAGACGGCATACGAGATTTCTGCCTGTCTCGTGGGCTCGTCCAAAAGGATGATGTCCGGCTGTCCAAACAGGGCGCGTGCCAACAGCACTTTTACCTTCTGGGCTTCCGTGAGGGAACTCATCTCGCTGTAGAGCATCATGTTATCAAGCCCCAGACCCTGCAGCAGCTTGCCTGCTTCGGTCTCGGCGTCCCAGCCGCCCAATTCGGCAAATTCAGCCTCCAGATCGGCGGCGCGGATGCCGTCCTCCTCGCTAAAATCTTCCTTTTCATAGAGGGCGTCCTTTTCCTTCAGCACCTCGTAAAGGCGGGGATTTCCCTGGAGAATTGTTTCGAACACGGTATACTGCTCGTAAGCAAAGTGATCCTGCTTCAGGACGGACATACGGCTTTTTTCATCCACGACCACCTCGCCCTTGGTAGGCTCAAGTTCTCCGGAGAGAATTTTGAGAAAGGTGGATTTTCCCGCGCCGTTCGCGCCGATCACGCCATAGCAGTTGCCGGGCTGGAACAGCAGGTTGACATGGGAGAAAAGGTTTTGTCCATTGAAGCTCAAGGCCAGGTCTGAAACAGTTATCATAGTGATCTAAAATCCTTTCTGTACAAAACGTACTGCAGATAAAAGATCCCGCGCCCCCACGGAGCGCGGGATCTTTTATCTGTTTCACTCAACACGCTTAATAAAACAAATTTACTTTATTCAGATCAGAAAAAGGCAAAGCTACTTTCTTTCAAGCACTTTGACAATTTCACCGATAAACATACGGTGCAAATCCATTTGCGGATACCATCTTTTCAGGTTTTCCGGCTGCAGAAAACTTTCAGCCGTCATATCCTGGCGGTATAACTTTCTGCAGAGAAAAACAAGCTTTGCCTGTTCATAGTAGGGCGCAATATCGCCAAAGACCGGCGTGAAGCCGGTTTCCTTATCCTTGTCGAAATCCCGCCCTGATTTGGTGCCGCAGAAATTGAGAGCGCTGCGGTATTCCTCATCAAAAAAACAGAGGGAATAGCAGTCGTTTTTCTCTACAAATTCCAGGGTGTAGCGCTGCGGACGGATATAGACAGTCGAGACATAGTTTCCCCAAAGCTCTCCCACGCCTCCCCAGCTGGCGGTCATGGTATTATGCTTCTGCTCGTCTCCGGCGGTGATGAGCATCCAATCCCGGTTGATCAGCGTAAAGGGATTTGCTGTAAGCTGTTCCGGGGTTATTTCACGGAATGCCATATTGATCAATCCTTTCTGCAGAGGAATCTCCATTCTCTAAATAATCTTATGCTTTCATGATAGCCTTTATCCGGAGAATTTGCAAGGGAAAAGTGAAAAAGCGGCGGAAAAAGGATTCCTTACATCCGGAACTCCTGTTTTTTCCGGCATTTACAAATTGTTTACGGTCCTTTCATATTCCGGTTATATTATGTTAAAATAATACTAAATTAGAAAAAAGAAATTACGTTGAACCTTATTAGGGAGAAGGAGCGCGCCATGCTGGAACTGCAGCATATTAAAAAGACTTACCATGTGGGCACTGTGGAAACCAAGGCTTTGGATGATGTAAGTGTAGCATTTCGGGAAAAAGAGTTCGTGGCTATTTTAGGGCCGAGCGGATCGGGCAAAACTACTTGCCTCAATATTATCGGCGGACTGGATCGGTATGACAGCGGCGATTTGATCATCAAGGGCAAAAAGACTAAGGATTTTAAAGACAGCGATTGGGATGCCTATCGGAATAATTCGGTGGGCTTTGTGTTTCAAAGCTACAACTTGATTACCCACTTGAGCGTTGTGGCCAATGTGGAACTTGGCATGACTCTGTCCGGTGTGTCTAAGGCGGAAAAGCACAAAAGGGCTTTGGATGTGTTGGAGCAGGTGGGCTTGAAAGACCATCTGCACAAGCGGCCTAACCAGCTTTCCGGAGGGCAGATGCAGCGGGTCGCCATTGCCCGTGCGCTGGCCAACGACCCGGAAATCTTGTTGTGTGACGAACCTACCGGCGCGCTGGATACAGTTACCAGCGTGCAGATTATGGATCTGATTAAAAAACTCTCCGGCGAGCGTCTGGTTATCATGGTCACCCACAACCCACAGCTGGCGGAGGAGTATGCAGACAGGATCATCCGGTTCCAGGACGGCAAAATAGTCTCCGATTCCCATCCCCACCAGGAGCGGCCAAAGCCGGACAGCTTCAAGCTGCGAAAAACCAGCATGAACTTTCTCACCGCCCTGAACCTCTCCTTCAACAATATCAAAACAAAAAAGGGGCGTACCTTCCTCACCTCCTTTGCCTCCAGTATTGGCATTATCGGAATTGCCGTTATCCTGAGCCTGTCTTCCGGCTTCCGTACGACGATCGATGATTTCCAGCGGGATGCGATGGCGCAGTTCCCAGTGCTTATCACGCAGAATACGGCGGAAATGGATTTGGAGCAGATGCGAAAGGAAATGGGTCAAAGACAGAATCTGGACGATGACGGCTACGCGGATTCTCAGGAAGTCTATTTAAAAGATCCTTCCAGTACCATTAAGCAGCATACCAACGTCTTTTCAGAGGAGTATCTGAATTATCTTTCACAAATTGATCCGTCGGTTTGTTCCAGTGTGGGGTTGACACGTATTGTCAACATGAATCTGCTGCGGGAGACGGAGGAGGGCGCTGTCCCCGTCACGTTTTCCAGTTCCTCCGGCGGGTCGGAAAGCGGAGGAAACGCCATGATGAGCGGGATGGAAAGTATGGGGATTTCCTCTTTCCCCCGGCAGCTTCAGGAGGAAGATTCCTATCTGGAACAAAATTATGAGCTTCTGGCCGGAGAATATCCAGATTCCCCTGAAGATATGGTGCTGGTGGTCGGCAAGGACAATACCCTGGATCAAACTATCCTCAAAAATCTGGGCTTTCCTATTGACGGAAGGGAATCTGTGAAATTTGCCGATATTGTGGGAACGGAGTTCCGTATCGTCTCAAATGATGATTACTATGTGAAGACTGAGTACGGTTTTTTGCCCGGTGAGGACTATCAGGCGATGTACGATTCTGATCGAGGGATCACAGTGCGGATTTCTGGAATCGTCCGGATCAGCAGGGACGCCGGCGTAGGCGTGCTGTCTGCGGGCGTGGCCTACAGCGATGAGCTGACGCAGAAAGTGATCGAACTGCAGGAAAGCTCCGAAATTGTCAAGGCTCAGCGGGACAGCGACAGAAATGTAATGACCCAGGAAGAACTGGATGCGGATGGTAAGAAACAGTTTCTTGCCTACCTGGGAGGAGACTCCACTCCTTATATGATCATGATGTATCCCAATTCCTTTGAAAGCAAGGATGAGGTGATCGCCTATCTGGATGCCTGGAACATGGGGAAGGACGACGGAGATATGGTGGTCTACACGGATATGGTAGAGACGATTTCCAATATGACCGGAAGCATTATGGACGGAATTACGGTAGTGCTTATCGCCTTTGCCGCCATATCTCTTGTGGTGAGCATGATCATGATCTGCATTATCATTTATACGTCCGTGCTGGAGCGCACCAAAGAAATTGGTATCCTCCGAGCGCTGGGCGCCAGGAAGCGGGATATCACCCATGTGTTTGACGCAGAAACCTTCCTGTTGGGTCTGTTTTCCGGTGTGCTGGGCGTGGTGATTGCCTGGCTGTTCACCTTCCCGATCAATGTGATTATTGAGAACATGACGGGGCTTGCCGGAGTTGCTCATCTGCAGCTGCTGCACGCAGTGCTGTTGGTGGCGGTGAGCACGGTGCTCACCATGCTGGGTGGTCATATTCCTGCAAGGATTGCCTCGAAGAAGGATGCTGTGGAAGCGCTGCGTTCTGAATGATAGGGAAGCGTTTTCCAGGATGCGGTAGAAACTTTTTCTGAATTTTCTAATTGAGCAGCCAGGGATGGTTTTGGCTTCGGAGAAAGAATTTTTGGATGTACTTGAACAGAGAAAACAAAATGGGAAAAACCTCCGGCCGCAGGGTGAAACTGCGAACGGAGGTTTTTCTGCGTCTGGAACAGAAGCGGTGATACTTTGTCAAGGCTTCTTTCTTGCCTGAGAAAAATTTACGCCCAGATCAGGGGAAACAGTAATCCCCCGCACATTGGGATTGGTGACAAAATAGGTGTTGTCCCGGAAAATAGGATAAAAAATACAGGCGTCAAGCAGAAAAGATTCCAAATTCCGATAGGAGGAAAGGTCGAAGTTCAAACTGTGCAGGGCGCTGTCATAGGAGGTGTCCTGCATAAGGCTTGGGGTTGCCGTGCTTTCAAAAGCCTTCAGCACATCGTAGGGCGTAGTTCCTCCAGCCCGCAGGGTGTAGAGAGCGGCTTCATAATCGCCAGAGGAGATTCTGCTTTGAAATTCTGATTCACTTAAAGGCTGGATATTAAAGGCGTTGTCCAATTTGTTGTTCCACGCCACCAGCATACCGTTGGCTACATTGACGGAATCCTCGTCATTGGGGCAGATGACAGTGATGCTGGGCAGCTTTTCAAGCTCCAGAGAGCGGAGCAGTGCATTGAGATCGATAGAATCGTCCTGCTTCTGAAAAAACTGTTCCCCCTCCGCATAATAGGGTTCGCCGTCCCAGCGAACACAATCCGGCATGATACCGCTGGCTTCCCCGGTGCCCTGCACCGTATTGGTATGGCGGGAGAGCAAATCCCCACGATCCAGAGTTTTAAGGAAAACTTCCCGTACACTCGTCTCTTTCAGCGAATCTGCCTGTGGGTTGAGGAGCAGGCCTGTCACTGCGTCATCCAGCGCCATAACGCCGCAGCCTTGATCTGCCGCAGCTTTAGCGGTGTCTTCGGGAAGCGAAAGAATATCTACGGCGCCCTCCTTTAGAGCGGCAATGGGATCTGTATCGATTTTAGAGCTGTAATCGATCAGATATGTTATATCGGAGGGCACAACGTTGTGGTCGCCTCTGTAGTATTCTGAACGGGAGAGAGAAATAGACCGTTTCCCATAATCTGTATTCCAAGAATAGATGTTGGTAAAGGCAAAAGGTCCATTTGTGATCAGGTATTCCGAGGAAAGTCCGTAATGGCCGGCGCTCTGCTCAAAAAAAGAACGGCTGCAGGGCATGTAGTGGATACCTGCTGTCAGTGCGGGAAAATCGGGATAACTCCTCTCCAGTTCCACCACAAGCGTGCGGTCATCCTTGGCGGTAACACCCAGCGATTCCGGCTCCAATTCTCCGGCGTAGACCGCCCTGGCGTTTTTCAGGACAAACATATCGTCGACAGAGGGCGTATTTGTCGAGGCTGTCAGGGCACGGGTGATACCGAAAACGAAATCGTCTGCAACAACCGGACTGCCGTCGCTCCATTTGGTATTGCCTCTTAGGTGGAAGGTAAATACAGTAGAATCGTTGTTTTCATCCCAGCTTTTTGCAACACCGGGCTGTGTTTTGCCTTCGGCATCAATCCGGCAGAGCCCTTCAAAGAGGGAGTCCAGCACGGCGCCGGCCGCTGTTCCCGAGGCTGTTTGAGGATCCAGTGAGGAGATATTCTGGGCGAGCACATAGGTAAAGCTCATATCGCTTTTAAAGCCGCCGTCTCCGCAGCCCCATAAACTGCACAGGAGACAGAGACAAACTATCGCGTTGAGGAAACGTTTCAAGGCAGCACCTCCTTCTACAGAATGAAACGAAAAAGGCAACAACTGTACCGTTTCAAAAGAGCAACCAAGTTTTTAATACTGCCCTTATAAAACGGCCAAATGGATTACTTAAATAGAAATAAGAGGCGGGAGGGCTTGAGATTTGGGATCAGACCCGCTACTATCAGCTCTCCAATTTATCAGAAGATTAAGATCATTATTTTTCTAGTATACACAGCAGCGGTAAGTTTATAGTTCTTATATTGAAATATAATTTTGAGCTCTCCAGAATATTTGTACGCTGTGACTGAAAAGAGAATATAGAAGTGGACGGCTTGCGGATTTTGACTGTTTGCGGTATAATCGACTCCGGATTTTGTTCAGGGAGATACAGTATGGAAGCTGCTCTCCCCTGGAAGGAGAGGAAAGACCTTTGGAAGAGAGAAAGGAAGCACTGGAAATGGCAAAGCGCGTACTGCGCTATTTTTTAGCCTTTTTGAAATGGGTGTTGGCGGCTGTTGTTCTGGGAGGAATCTGCGGGTCTGTAGGCACGCTGTTTCACAAAACGATTGATTTTGCCACGGAATTCCGAATGGGCCATCCATGGATGGTCTGGTTTTTGCCCCTGGCAGGAATATTGACACTGTTGCTTTACCGGCTGTGCAAGGTGAGCTTTGGAGCAGGCACCAACCTCATAATTGAATCGGTGAGCACCAATGAGCATGTTCCGGCATTTTTAGCGCCTTTGATTTTTGCCGGAACTTCGCTGTCTCATCTGTTCGGCGCTTCTGTAGGCCGAGAGGGCGCGGCCCTTCAGTTGGGGGGAAGTATTGGCCACAATTTTGGAGAACTGCTGCACTTCGATGAGGATGATGTGCGGGTACTGGCTATGTGTGGGATGACGGCATGCTTTTCCGCATTGTTCGGTACGCCTTTGACAGCCGCCATCTTCGTGTTGGAGGTTATCAGCGTGGGGGCGATCCGTTACAATGCTTTCCTTCCCTGCATCATTGCTTCCTACAGTGCTTTTGTCACTGCAGGGCTTTGGGGAGTAAAGCCTTTGGTTTTTACATTGGTCAACGAAATACCAGAACTCTCGACAGCTTCTTTCCTGCAGGTGACCGGCCTGGCGGCACTGTGCGGACTGGTGGGAATCCTGTTCTGTGTGGCGATACACTCTGCTACCCATTTTTCTGGGAAATTGTTTCGGAATCCCTATCTGCGCATTGCTTTGGGAGGCCTGTTGATGGCGGTGCTCACCACGGTTTTTGGGCTCTATGACTATAATGGCGCAGGTACGGATATTATTCAGAATGCCATGAACGGCAATGTAAAGCCTGCCGCTTTTCTTTTGAAAATTCTGCTGACAGCCCTCTGTGTGGGCGTGGGATTTCGGGGGGGCGAAATTGTCCCCACCATGTTTGTAGGAGCAACTTTCGGCTGTATGATGGGTCCGCTGTTGGGGTTGGATCCGGATTTTGCCGCCGCCATTGCTTTGGTGGCCCTGTTCTGTTCGGTGGTCAACTGCCCGATTGCATCCATCTTTCTGGCCGTAGAGCTGTTCGGCACCCTAAACCTGCCGCTTTTCGCCATTGCCATAGCGGTGAGCTATGTGCTTTCCGGCTATTTCGGGTTGTACAGCAGTCAAAAGATTGTCTTCTCGAAAATTAAGCAGCAAATTATTGACGCAAACACAAAATAGTACCGCGCAGCTGTGCGGAAGGAAAGAGGGGTATCTCAATGAACGATTTCAATATACTTGCCATTGGAAACAGCTTTTCCACAGATTCTACCCATTATATCCATCAAATCGCTGAAGCGGGCGGTGTGGAAGTCAAGGTGGTAAATCTCTATATCGGGGGATGTCCTTTGGAACGCCATTGGCAGAACATTCAGGCGGATGCTGCCGCGTACCGTTATGAACTTAACGGCATTCCTACAGAGCGCATGATTTCAATCCGGGAAGCGCTGGAAGAAGAGAATTGGGATTTTATTGTGACCCACCAGGCCAGCCATGACAGCGGCTTGCCGGAGACCTACCGCCCCTATGCCCGTTTGGTTACGGACTATGTCCGTAACCACTGCCCGAAAGCCCGGCTCTATCTGCAGAAAACCTGGGCCTACGAAATTGACAGCAATCATCCTGAATTTTCCCGGTATCATAAGGACCAGGCGGAGATGTATCGAAGGCTGAGTGAGGCCTATGAAGGGATCGCCCGTGAACTGGAACTCCCTCTGATCCCCAGCGGCGACATCATTCAGGAGGTACGGGGACTGCCGCCCTTCCGTTATCAGGAGGGAGGGCGTTCCCTTTGCCGGGACGGTTACCATATGGATTATCTCTATGGCCGGTACCTCTTGGGTGCGGCCTGGGTGGAGGCCTTGCTTCAAAAAGATATCAGAAGCATTGATTATCTGCCCCAGACACCCCTTGTTCCGGTGGAAGCGCCTGATCCAGCGGCGCTGCAGGTGATCAGGGAAACGGTGCATAAAATTTGCCATGGCGGCGATGCATGAAAAGCAGAAAGCTCCGATAAAACCGGAGCTTTCTGCTTTTTTCTGCCGGACTGTTACCTTTTTTCTGTGGGAAAGGTCTATTGTATAAGAAATCTAAAGAAGGAGGTGAGAGTCATCGGAAACGCAGTCGGTAGTTCAAAGCTGGTGCGCAGGGCGGTAAATGGGGATCAGAGCGCATTTATAGAGTTGGTCGACCTGTACCGCCGTTCTATGTATGCCACTGCTGTAGCGGTAACTCACAATGAGAACGACACATTGGATGCGATTCAGGATACGATTCTCATTTTATGGGAAAAGCTTTCCACGCTCAGGCGTCCGGATTTATTTAAAACATGGATGACCCGGATTTTGGTGAACAGATGCTGCAGCCTGATGCGGAAAGGCTGCAGAGAGATGCCTTCAGAGATTCTCAGGGAAGAGGAGCAGGAACAGAGGGAATGGGATACCTCCCTTGACGTGAGGGAAGCTCTTCAGCGGGTTTCGGAGGACGACCGTCTGATCCTGCAGCTATTTTATTTCGAAGATTTTTCCCTGCGGCAGATCGCACAGATACTCTCTATCACGCCAAATGCGGCAAAGATGAGACTCTCCCGCAGCAGAAAACGGTTTCTTGAGCAATATGAAACGGAGGCGCAATATGAACGATCATGAAATCAGAGAGTTGGTAAAAAGTGAACTCCCCTATCCTCAGCTGACAGACCGGGCCAATATTGCCTTCGAGAAAGCCTATCTGGCGTTACGCCCTTGTGCGGAGCGCGGTGATGCACGGCGTCAGGCTTCGGAAGAAGGCTGGAAGGAAGAGGCTGTTTTCAGTAAGGCCAGAAAGCACAGGGGACTGCGGACAATGGCTGTTTCCCTTTCTTCTGTGGCGGCCGCGTTCCTGTTTTTAGTGCTTCTGAATTCCGCCTTTCCTGCGCTGGCAGAAAGTATTCCAGGATTGGGCGGTATTTTCAGGACGCTAAATTACAAATTCGGATTGGGCTCCAACCTTCCTACCTATGAAAATCTCATTCAGCCGGTCAATGTGACATCGGGTTCAAAGTCCTGTGAAATCACTGTGCGGGAAGCTTACAGTGAAGGGGAAAATATTTTTCTGTCCCTCCAGCTGAAATCGGCGGATGAGGGGATAAACTCCGCCAAATGGCTTTCTACCGTCTACCATTACGACGAGGCTCTTGAGGGCTACCGAAAGGAATATTCAGCGGCGGTCAATGGGGAACAGGCCGAGATGACAAAGGAGATCATCTTCACAAAGGAGGGCGAAATCTTTGAATGTGCCGCCGTAATTCGGCTGCCTCATGAGGCAGCCGAAGGGGAGAAGCTCCACGTGGAGCTTCAAATCGACGCACTGCGTGGACTCAGGGAAGGGACTGTAATGCGTGCGTATCCCAACGAGACGACGCCAGAGGTGGAGATCACGGAGCCTGTGCTTCTCTCCTTCGACGTTACGGCGGATACCAGCAGGAATACCCAGGGAGAGGCAGGCGTCACAGTGGACAGCGTCGCCTTTGAGAGTTATGAGAGCACGCCCTCCTGTTTTCGAGCGACCCTCTCCTATCCCTGCATTGGAGGAGTGGTGTACGATTTTCCAGACTTTGGTTGGGTGGAGGCCCATACGGAGGACGGTACGCTTTTAGACCGTGTTTCCGGAAAAGACGGGGCGAGCCCTTCTGCTGAAGAACTGTCGGTGGGAGATACCGTCACCCATACGGCATCCTTTTCCGGCGTGCCGGAGGGAACCAGGCAGGTGATAATCACGCTGTATAACAATCAGCCCAGAGGGGAATCTATTGGGGACTGGGTGGACGGCGGTGTGATCGGTTCTTGTGTGTTTGCCGAATTTACTCTGGATTTGGAAACCGGAGAGGCTGCTGCCACAGAAAACTATGTAGAGGAGGGGTATGAAAAACTGCCCATCCAGGAATATCTGGAAATTCTCAAAGCGGGTCCTGAATTCCAAAACCATGTTTTCCTGCCCACGGCAAGCTTCGGCTATGGCAGACTGACCGGCCCGGACGAGGAATATGTGGAGGAAGAAATGCAGGGCGAATGGACTGTTTCCTTTTATGCCGACACGGAGGAGCCGCTTCCCTTAGAGGTGGAGTTCCACTGGGGAGACGAGATTGCGTTGACCATCCCTCTGCAGGAGCAGGAGGATAGTATCCCAACCGATACCGGGTATCGGACCCTCCGGGAAGAGTGGGGTGTCAATGTAGACAATTGCGTCTTGGAAAAGGAGCAGTTCGGCCTGGGATATGTGGACAGTATCAAACGTGAGTATACGGCATGCTTCTATCTGAATCGGGAGCAGAGCCTGAAACAACATTTCTGGCATTATGGCGATCCGGAGCTCATGTCATACCGGATTCTTAACGCGGAAACCGGCGAGGTGGTCTTTGACCATGAAAACTATGAACGTCCAATTCATTACATCAGGCCTCAGGATTTGGAGGAGTAACGGACAAAAGGACTGCCGCAGGTGATCCATTTCAGATCTGCCGTCATTTGTTGTGAAGGCCCTCTTTGGAATTGTGTTGTTGCCATAGGCTGAAACACGTGCTACGATAGGAACGGTTCCCTTTCTTTATGAAAATCAGGATGTGCGGAGAGCAATTTTCCTTTGTGGAAGGTTGCTCTCCGCTGCTTTTCAGCATGGATTCAGTAACCGGCTGAAATGTTTTTTCCATTGGAAGGAATTTTTTTGGTGTGGAATGTTGCATTTCAGAACTGTTGTCCATCTAATTAACGAAAGAGGAAGAAGGAGGGAGGCGGCGAATGGTGGAGAAACCAAAGACAGCGGTTCTGATACAGGCTGCACGAAAGGGGGACAGGCAGGCATTCACGACGCTGATCGGGTTCTACCGGCAAACCCTGTATGCCACAGCCATGGCGATTACCCACAATGAAAATAATGCAATGGATGCCATTCAGGATACGGTGCTCTCTATGTGGGAAAAGTTGGGCAGCTTAAAAAAGCCTGCCTATTTTAAAAGCTGGATGACAAGGATTTTGATTAACAACTGCTGTAGCTATATAAGAAAAGAAAAGCGGGAGGTCCCGGCAGAGTTTTTCGAGGAAGAGGAGGCGGAAGAATCAGACCTGGATACGCCGTTGGATGTGCGCGAAACGCTTTCCCGGCTTTCACAGGATGACCGGCTGCTGTTGCAGCTTTTCTATTTTGAAGATCTTTCCGTGAGGGAAATCTCCCGGATACTGGTCCTGACCCCGGGGACGGTGCGCATGAGGCTGACCCGCGGCAGGAAGCGATTTGCCGAGCAATACAGAGCGGAGGTGCGTTATGAAAAAGAATGAGATCAAACGAATTCTGGAAAGTTCGCTGCCCTATCCCAGAATGACTATTTGGGCGGACCAAAGGTTTGATGCGCTCAGTGCGATGCTGGAGGAACAACCCGGCACAAGTTCTCGGACTCAGAAAATTGGTCTGGAAGCGGAAAGCGATATTTCCCAGGCTGGAGAACTGCTGGAGGCTGAGCCCACGGTCAGGCGCCGGAGAAGGCCTGTGCTGAAGCTCTGCTTCTCCCTGGCTGCACTTGCCCTTGTCTTCCTATTTGTTCTGAATTTGACGCAGCCGTCCCTTACAGAAGCACTGCCTGGGATGGGAGGGCTGTTTCAGGCGTTCAACAAAGGCTTGTCCGGGGAAGAAGATACGTCAGTCTCCTCTTCTCCGGAAGAACCGCGTCAGATCCTGGAGTCTGAAGCGCCGTACCGTATCTCTTTGACTGACGCCTTCTGTGAAGGCAGTTGCATAAATGTCAGCCTGAGGTTGGAAACGGAGGATGCCGGCCTGTTGTCCGCTGTCTGGCTGTCACCGTATATTGATCCGAATGATCCGAAAAATGAAGAATACTCTGTCACGGTAAATGGTCAAAAAGCGAAACTGCTGACGGAAATCACGTTTGACAGAGAGGAAAATGGCTTTGACTGCCACAATATCTGCATTGAGCTTCCATTTCCGGCGGAAAATGGGCAAAAGCTTGCGGTGGAGCTTCGTCTGGATACGCTATGGGGAATAAAGGGTGATTATTCCACGGGCGTCACTTCTCAGTCGGAGATGATAACCGAGGAACCGGTCGCATTTTCTTTTGAAGTGACCGCCGACACCACAGCGAACCGGAGCGGAGAGTCGGCTTCGACAGCTGACGGCATCACCTTCGTGGGGTTTGAAAGCACGCCGCTTTACTTCAAAGCGAAGCTCTCCTACCCGGCGATCCTGCAGACGCCGCTGTCCAGGACAGGAGAACTGGTACATGTGGAAGCGCGCACGGAGGACGGCGGGGAACTGTATTATGCCGCAGAAGCGAATGAATGGCCGGAACCCGGTACGTATTTTCCGGGAGAGGTAATCAGCCATACGGCGGCTTTTTCTGGTGTTCCATCTACAGCAGGACAGGTAATCGTCACACTGTATAATACCTATTCCCAGGAAACCGTTTTCCCCTACGTGGACGGAGGCGTAATAGGGGCCTGTGTGTTCGCCGAGTTTACCGTGGATTTAAATACGGGAGAGGTAGCTGCCACGGAAACCTATCTGGAAAGGGGATATGAAAAGTTCTCCATTTCAGACTACACAGCCACCATGACGGCTGGTCCGCAGTTTGTGGATCATATGTTTGACCACCAAATCCAATCCGGTTTCGGCAGGGATTGCCTTCAGGAAGAAGAGTCAGCGGAGCCGGACAGTAAACCATCCCCGCTGCGGTGGACAGTCTTCTTCTATTCCGATACGGATGGAGAGCTTCCCTATGAGGTCCGTTTCTATATACAGGGCGAACTCTATCAAACAGTGCCTCTCTGCAGGACGGAGGACAGCGTGGATACGGAAACCGGCTACATGACGATTCGGGAGGAATCCGATCTGCGGGTGGAGGATATCGATCCCGAAAAGTGTGGGTTGACGGATGCCGTCAAACGTATTTATCACGCAAGCGCATATTTTGAAGGCGATTTAGATGACAGTGGATATGATTTAGTCAGCCTTGCCAATTACCAGATTGTAAATACAGAAACAGAGGAAGTGCTCTTTGATTACTCTTCCTATGAACGGCCGATGCACTTTTTTACCCCACCCGGTGATACAGGTGCGGAGCCTTAGAGAAAACGGCCGGATTTCATTGGGATTTTGCCAACTGAAAAAAAACTATGGCGCTATCAGAAAAGATAGCGCCATAGTTTTTTTATATGCCGTTCTTATTTGATGATACTCTCTCCCGTCATCTCTTCCGGCTGGGGCAGGCCCAATACCTTGAGCATGGTTGGGGCAATATCGGCCAGACGGCCGCCCTCACGCAGCTCACAGGGATGGTTGATTACGCAGAAAGGCACAGGATTGGTGGTATGGGCGGTGAAAGGGGTTCCGTCGTCGTCCACCATCTTGTCAGCGTTGCCATGGTCGGCGGTAAGCAGGATACAGCCGTCCATTTCCTTAACAGCCTCCGCCACGCGGCCCACACAGGTGTCCACCGCTTCCACCGCTTTGACGGCAGCTTCAAACACGCCGGTATGCCCTACCATATCGCAGTTGGCATAGTTGAGGATCAACGCGTCGTACTTGCCGGACCTGACGGCTTCCACCATCTTATCGGTCACCTCATAGGCGCTCATTTCAGGCTGCAGATCATAGGTTGCCACAGCGGGGGATTTGACCAGGATACGGTCCTCTCCAGGATACTGCTTTTCCACACCGCCGTTGAAGAAGAAGGTCACATGGGCGTACTTCTCAGTTTCTGCAATGCGAAGCTGGGTAAGGCCCTTATCGGAAATATATTCGCCAAAGGTATTCTTCAGGGATTGGGGCTTGTAAGCTACATCCACATTGGGCATGGTGGCGTCGTATTGTGTCATGCACACAAAATGAACAGGGAAGAACCCTTTTTTTCGCTCGAAGCCGGTGAAATCCGGATCCACCAGCGTCCTGGTGATCTCCCGGGCACGGTCCGGACGGAAGTTGTAGAAAATGACCGAGTCACCCGCGGAAATCGGTTCTGCGCCGTCACACACAGTGGGAAGCACAAATTCGTCGGTCACTTCTTTCTCATAGGAATTCTGCACTGCGCAGACAGGACAGGCCGCCTTTTCACCCTCGCCGTAGACCATTGCGGCATAAGCTTTTTCCACACGCTCCCAGCGGTTGTCGCGGTCCATTGCATAGTAGCGGCCCATCACGGTGGCCACTTTGCCTATGCCGATTTCCTGCAGCTTGTTTTGGAGCTGCTCCACATACTCTTTACCGCTGGAAGGGGGAACGTCGCGGCCATCCAGGAAACAGTGGACGAATACCTTCTCAAGACCTAAATGTTTTGCCATCTCCAGCAGGGCATACAAATGGCTGTTGTGGCTGTGAACGCCGCCGTCAGAGAGTAAGCCCATAAAATGCAGCGCCTTACCGTTTTCCTTTGCGGCAGACATGGCCTGCAGCAGCGCTTCATTTTTCTCCATATCACCGTCCTGCGCGGATTTGGTGATGCGAGTGAGCTCCTGATAGACAATGCGTCCCGCGCCGATATTGGTGTGGCCCACTTCGCTGTTGCCCATCTGTCCGTCCGGCAGGCCGACGTCCATACCGGAGGCTCCGATTTGGGTGAGCGGGTTTTCCTTCAAAAGCCGATCCAGGTTTGGCGTTTTTGCCGCCGCAATGGCGTTTCCCTCCTTGGGAGCAATACCAAAACCGTCTAAAATCATCAAAACCAAAGGTTTTTTCATGCTGGCACTCCTTTTTACTGAAGATATATTTCCGCGGCAATAAATGTACGGAAGGAAGACGCGGGGCGCTCATAATCTCACCCTGCATCTTCCTGTACGGCGGGCGCATCAGCCCTTGGTGGCTGCCTCTACGATTACTGCAAAATCATTGGGCTTCAGGGAAGCGCCGCCGATCAGGCCTCCGTCTACGTCAGGCTGGGCCAGAAGTTCCGCCGCATTGGCCGCGTTCATAGAGCCGCCGTACTGGATGGTGATCCCGTCTGCGGAAGCTTTGCCGTACAGCTCGCAGATTACTTCCCGAATGGTGTGGCAAACCTCGTTGGCCTGCTCTGCAGTGGCGGTTTTTCCAGTGCCGATTGCCCAAACAGGCTCGTAGGCAATAATCACACGCTTGAGCTCTTCCGCGGAGACGCCGCCCAAAGCGATCTTGGTCTGCATGGCCACCAGTTCGCTGGTGATGCCCTGCTCGCGCTGCTCCAAGGTTTCTCCCACGCACAGGATTACGGTCATTCCGGCATCCAGAGCGGCGCGTACACGCTTCTGCACGGTAACGTCGGTCTCACCGAAATACTGGCGGCGCTCGCTGTGGCCGATAATGACGATCTTCACGCCCATAGAGACGAGCATATCGGCAGAAATTTCGCCCGTATAAGCACCGCTCTTCTCCCAATGGCAGTTTTCAGCGCCGATCTGAATGTTGGTGCCTTCAGCGGCCTCCTGCGCGGAGCTCAAATCAACAAAAGGAGTGCAGGCCACCACGTCGCAGCCCGCATCCTTTACCAGGGGGGCAATGGCGGCAATGAGCTCTTTTGCTTCGGTTGGGGTCTTGTTCATTTTCCAGTTGCCTGCAATGACAGCTTTTCTCAGTGATTTGTTCATGATAGTATTTCCTTTCCATTGCGATATTATAAATGAAAATGTGATTGTCCGGTCCGAGGATAGGACAATAATACGGATGTTGCCTAACAGCAGAAAGGGCGGGAAGAAATCCCGCCCTACGGTGTGTCTTATTTCTCGTTGAGGCAGGCAATGCCGGGAAGCTCCAGGCCCTCCAGGAATTCCAGAGAAGCGCCGCCGCCGGTAGAAATATGGGTCATCTTGTCTGCAAAACCCAGTTTCTCCACAGCTGCAGCAGAATCGCCGCCGCCGATGATGGAAATAGCGCCACTCTCAGCTACGGCCTTTGCTACGCCGATGGTACCGGCGGCAAAGTTTTCCCATTCGGAAACACCCATGGGGCCGTTCCAGACCACGGTTCCTGCTCCCTTGATGGCTTCGGTGAAGGATTCAATGGTTTTCGGGCCGATATCCAGTCCCATCCAGCCGTCGGGAATATCGTCAGAGGGGACAGCCATGGACTCAGTGTCGGGCTTGTATTCCTTACCCACCTTGTTGTCCAGGGGCAGAAGGAATTTCACGCCGTTCTTTTCCGCATTTTCCATGGTAGTCTTGGCGAGCTCCAGCTTGTCCTCTTCGCAGATGGAGGTGCCGATGGGATGACCCAGCGCCTTCAGGAAGGTATATGCCATGCCGCCGCCGATGATCAGGGTGTCGACCTTGCTGATCAGGTTGTCGATAACGCCGATCTTATCAGATACCTTGGCGCCGCCCAGAATGGCGACAAAGGGACGCTTGGGATCCTGCAGGGCGCCGCCCATTACAGTGATTTCCTTCTGGATCAGATAGCCGCAGACAGAGGGCAGATAATGGGAAACACCCTCGGTGGAGGCGTGAGCGCGGTGAGCAGTGCCAAACGCGTCGTTGACGTAGATTTCAGCCATAGAAGCAAGCTCCTTGGCAAAATCGGGGTTGTTCTTGGTTTCTTCATTGTGGAAGCGCACGTTCTCAATGAGCTCCACTTCGCCGTCCTGCAGAGAGGCGGCAATGGACTTGGCGCTTTCGCCGATGACGTCCTTCGCCATCTTTACTTCCTGGCCCAGGGCCTTGGAGAGATATTCTGCTACGGGAGCCAGGGAATACTTGGGATTGAACTCGCCCTTCGGACGGCCCAGATGGGAACAAAGGATCACCTTTGCTTTGTGATCCACCAGATATTTGATGGTTTTCAGCGCTTCGTTAATGCGTTTGGGGTCGGCAATATTGCCGTTTTCATCGAAGGGAACGTTGAAGTCGCAGCGGACGAGGACTTTTTTGCCGCTGACGTCGATATCTTCGACGGTCTTCTTGTTCAGATAGTTCATGTTCAGTGCACTCCTTTATCAAAAATATGAGATTGTGAAATAATGCACAAATTACCAGAAACAATTGTACAGCAAAACGCGGCTCTTTTCAAGCCAAACTTTGCAAAATCCTCAGGGAATCAGCAATTTTCTAAGGCCTGAACAAAAGCCGCTTTGCTTTGAAAGCGCGTTACTGTTTGGTATCGTAGCGAATCTTGTCGAAATAGCTCTCCAGAGCAGAGCCTGCCTCCGTCGTACCGTCTCCGATTAAAAGAAATACATAATTTCGGGTTCTGCGGATTTGATAGGTTTTCACCCGGGCAGCCTCCTCGGGATTATCCGTATCATAGCGGTCTATCAGGTCCTGACAGTAGAGGCTCAGTACAGAGGCGGCCTTGTCGGCGCTTTTTTTGTCGACGGCATGCAGCAGTAGGATTTTCCGTGAAGTTCCGTCCGTAGCGACAAAGGCCTTTCCCTCTGAAAAGCCGGAAGAAGACACGCCCCAGCGGGTTTCCAGCTCAGAGAAATCTAATTCTTGCATCCCTTGTGAATAGACTGAGGTTTTCAGCAGGCAGTCGGAAACCTCATTCAGATTTAAATCTGTTTTGGGCCGCATGAAGATTAGAAGAATCAGCGCGATCAGCAGAATTGCAGCCGTACCCAGCACGGCCAGCCATTTTTTATAAGTCGATTTTTCTGGCGTCATAAAATTCCTTCTTCCCTGAAACTTCTGCAGCAGAAAAGCTTCTGTATGCATGCTGCGGAAAAATTTGGAAAACAAACCTGTCATTCCGGCGCTTTCATACTCTCCACCATGCTTACTTTTTTCAGCTTTCTGTGCATTACAAGGTTGACCAGCAGACTGAAAAGCAAGGTGAGCAGTGCAGCCCACAAATAACTTGGGGCGTAAATGGCTCGGCCAAACATTACCATATCCACCTCTGCAGTGCGGATGACAAACTGGTGAAGGAAAATGCCCAATACGAGGCCTACAGCAGTACCGATGATGGTAAGGGCGGCGGTTTCCCGGTAAATATAGGAGGAGACCTCCTTGTCGTAAAAGCCCAGCACCTTGATGGTGGCAATTTCCTTTTCCCGTTCTGTAATATTGATGTTGGTCAGGTTATAAAGCACCACGAAGGCGAGTGCTCCGGCAGAAATGATAAGTACAATTACGATGTAATTGATGCTGGCGATTGTGTTGCCGAAGCTTCTGGACAGCTCCGTGGTAAAGCTGGCTCCCGCCACATCGCGACATTTCAGCAGGTCTGTGGTGAGACTGTCCTCGTCCTCGGGTGTGCCATCAACCGGAAGCTGACAGAGAAGGGCGTTCTCTTCCATTTTCTCCCCGAAGGCCTTTTCATAGGCGGATTGGGACAGATAGAGGTAGTGGTAGACATAATTTTCACAAATATCTGTAATGGTAAAGCTGGCTTTTGTTTCCGCCTGGTTCTCCACGGTGATGGTATCCCCGACCTTGAGGTGGTGACGCTCCGCAAGCTTCTCCGTGATGATTACGGAGTTTTCATCAAAGGCGACCGGCTGGTCGTCGGTACGGTGGCGGAAGGTGAAATAATCCGGCAGAGCGGAAGCGTCGGAAGGTACGAAGATGGTGATGCTGTCTGCAGGGTCTCCCTTTTTCGGCACGATTTTTCCGTCGTTCTGCATGACGGCGAGGGAGCCCTTGATACGTTCTTTGTCCGATAGGATTTTTTGGAGATCCCGTCCCTCCAGGGCGCTGGGATCCTTGAGGCCGACGGTTAACTGGTACTTGCTCAGGTCGTTAAACTGAAGGGAGACGATGTCGGAAATGGAATCCTTGATACCGAAACCAGTCACAAGCAGGGCCGTACAGCCGGAAATACCGATCACGGTCATGAAGAAGCGTTTCTTGTATCGAATCAAATTTCGGGCCGTGACTTTGCGGGTGAATTTCATGCGGCTCCAAATAGGCGTGATATATTCCAGGAAAATCCGTTTTCCGGCCTTTGGAGCTTTTGGGAGCATCAAGCGTGCAGGCACTTCCCTCAGTTCGGCCCAGCAGGCGCTGAGGGTGGCAGCCAGCGTACAGGCGATGGCTGCCAGAGAGGAAAAGAGGGCGTAAGGGAAATTGAAAGGAGTCAAAATCTTCGGGATGTCATACATGATGTTGTAGGCACTGATGATGATGGTGGGGAAGAGATTCATACCCACCAGAAGGCCGAACACACTGCCCGTCACACTGGCAAAGGCGGCGTAGAACAGATACTTTCCCGCAATTTTTGCAGAGGAGTACCCAAGCGCCTTTAATGTGCCGATCTGCTGACGCTCTTCCTCCACCATGCGTGTCATCGTGGTGAGGGCCACCAGTGCTGCAACCAGGAAGAAAAAGACAGGGAACACCGTGGCGATGGCAGCGATTTTATCTGCATTGGAATCATAGCTGGAGAAACTTACATTGTCATCCCGGGTGAACAGATACCATTCACCCTCTTCGATATCCCGGATCTGCGCCTCGGCATCCTTGATCTTTTCATCTGCATCAGATAGCTTCTCTTCAGCCTCCGCTTTCTTTTCCTCATATTCTTTCTGGCCGTCTGCCAGTTTTTGCTTGGCGTCTGCCAGCTCCTGGACCCCGTCGGCATACTGAGCCCGGGCATCTGCCAGTTCTGCCTCAGCGGAGCTAAACTGGGCTTCTGTGGAGTCGATGGTCTGCTGCAATACAGCGGCGTTTGCATCCAGCTCCGCTCTGTTTGCGTTCAGAGTATCCTGCTGGCTTTGAAGTTCAGCTGACTTGTCATCCAGCAGTTTCTGCTGGGCGTCCAGCTGTGTTCTTGCAGCCTGTGCGGCAGCTAGGTTCTTCTCATACTCTGCAAGCCCGGCTTCCAATTGGGTTCGGGCCGAAACGGTATCCAGCCCCTGTTCCGCCAAAGCCTGCAGCCCGCCCTGCAGAGAGCTGAGCTGTTCCACCAAAGCGGCTGCCTGTTCCGGTGGGATAGGCAGCTCTGTCCCGGAGCCCAGCAAGCTCTGCAGCTGAGCAATCATAGCCAGAGCGCCTGCATCTGTGGTGTCGGAGACGGGAAGCCCCAGGGAGGCGGCCGTCTGCCAGAGCGCCTCTTTGCCGCTGTCCAGGCCGTCAAGATTCTGTTGGGTGGCGTCCAGCTGGGCCTTGGCGGCTTCCAACTGGGCATCGCCGTCAGAGAGCTGGGAATAGCCTTCCGTCAGCTGCGCCTGCGCATCTGTCAGCTGCTTTTTTCCCTCGTCAAGCTGGGCCTGGTAGTTCTGAATTTGGGCATATCCATCGTTCAGCTGCTGCCTGGCTGAGGCAATCTGGGTATTATAGGAGGCTCGGTTAGAATCCAACTCTGCCTGACCGTTATCGATGGCGGACTGGGCGTCCTTAAGCTCCTTTTCACCGTCTGCGATCTCCTGGGCTCCGTCGTCCAGTTCCTGTTTGGCATCCGCAAGCTTCTGGTCAGCCTCGGCCTTTTTTTCTGCATATTCCTCTTTGGCATCATCCAATTCGGCATTGGCATCGTCTACAATCTGTTCATAACGGATGGCAGAGCGGTCTTTGCCCAGGGTTTCCAGCTGATCGGTCACCGCAGCAACAGCATCTTCGTAGGCGCTGCCGAAGGAATTCATGTCCTTGGCGCCGCGGACTGAAAGGTAGAACCCGGTGTAATAATCCATGGTAAAACTGTCATCCGCCGTATAGGCCAGAAGCCCCACCTTACCGCTGCCTGCGGTGGTGTGCTCCTGCTCCATGGAGACATAGGCGGGACCCTTTACAGTACCCACCACGGTGAAGGTGTTGGCAACATGGTCTTTCAAATCTTCTTCATCGGGGTCAAGCGTAAGCGTTTGCCCCACCCATTCGTGCTGCTGCCCGATTGATTTGCTCAACAGCACCACGCATTCACCCGCCTTTTCCGGCAGTCGGCCCTCCACCAGGGTCAGGCGGTTCAGATAATCGGCGCTGCCGTCTCCAGTGTCTGACGGCAGACTGTGCATTCTTGTGGTGTAGGAGTCCCCTTCGGAAGACAGCAGGACAAAATCGCTGTCATGCACCGGCATGACAGCCTCAACTTCATCCAGTTTCCGGACTTCCTCCAAATCACTGTCGGTCAGGCCCAGTGTAGAGAGAATTCTAATGTCGTAAAGGTCTGCCTCGTCATAATAATGGTCTGCCGAAAACCGCATATCCACAGGGGAGGACAGCAGTCCGGCGAGAAAGCCGACACCCAGGGCAACAATGGCAAAAATAGCCAGGAATCTGGACAGGGTGCTGCGGATGGTACGAAGCACTGTCTTATGGTATGTTTTGTTCATGGAAGGAATATTTCCTTTCTCCGGGCTGCGGCAATCTTCTGTTCCCAAGAATTTGAAAGACGCAGCCTGAAAAATGCGGTACGGTCGTAAAAAGTGGGAACTACCATTCGATCTCCTCAACGGGAGTAGGATGCAGGTTCACTTCATTTGAGACAGCTTTGCCGCTTTTAATACGGATGATGCGGTCCGCCATACCGGTGAGGGCGCTGTTGTGGGTGATGACAATTACCGTTCGGCCTGTATTCCGGCAGGTGTCCTGCAGCAGCCCCAGCACTGCCTTGCCGGTGTTGTAATCCAGGGCTCCGGTAGGCTCGTCGCACAACAGGATTTTCGGATTCTTGGCCAGAGCACGTGCAATTGCCACACGCTGCTGCTCTCCGCCTGAAAGCTGGGCGGGGAAATTCCGCAGCCGCTCTCCAAGCCCAACGCCGGTCAGGGTTTCCCTGGCGTCCAGCGGATCCCGGCAGATCTCGCTTGCAAGTTCCACATTTTCCAGGGCGGTCAGGTTCTGTACCAGGTTGTAAAACTGGAACACAAAGCCCACATCGTACCGGCGGTAGGTGGTCAGCTGCTTTTGGCTGTATTCGCTGATCAGGTTCCCGTCCAGCACAATACGTCCCTCGTCGCAGGTGTCCATTCCGCCCAACATATTGAGCACAGTGGTTTTGCCGGCGCCGGAAGGGCCTACAATGATGCAGAACTCTCCCTTCTCCACAAAAAAACTGATGTGGTCTGCCGCCGTTATCTTATTTTCTCCCATGACATAATATTTACAGACATCTTCAAATTCGATGAAATGAGACAAGATACATTCCTCCTGTTCCGATTCTATATGTAAGTGAGAAAACTCACAGATATTCCGAATCCGGATGAGCTGATTTTGCGGCGGCCCAATCAAACTGCCGCAGCTCGCCGCTGCATTGCAGCATTGGAAAGCCCCACTGCCGCAGCACCTCGAACACGCCGATGGCCACGGAATTGGAAAGATTCAGACTCCGTGCGCCCTCCAGCATGGGAATGCGCACACAGGAATCCGGGTGTCCGAACAGCAGGGATTCCGGAAGTCCGGCGGATTCTTTTCCAAAAAACAGATAGCTGTTGTCCGGGTAGGAGACGTCGGAATACCGTTTCTGTGCCTTCGTTGAGAAAAAGAAGAAATTGCCGCTGTTTTTTTCAAAAAATTCGGGAAGGCTTTCATAATGAGAAAGAGTCAAAAGGTTCCAATAATCTAAACCCGCATGGCGAAGCTTTCTGTCGTCTAAAGGGAAGCCCATGGGACCCACTAAGTGCAGCGCCGCACCGGTGACGGCACAGGTACGGGCTATATTGCCTGTGTTCTGGGGGATTTCCGGCTCCACCAGAACGATGTGGAGAGATGCCAAAGGAAAACACGGCCTTTCAAAAAATAGATTTTAGAAAAGCCCTTTTGGAAGGACTTTTCTCGCATAATGGAAGAAGGAGACGGGAACCATGAAATTGTCCACAGTTTTAAAACTGCTCAACGCCACAATCATGATTTGGAGGTTCGATACGATGTACAAACAGACAATGAACGTAGCAAAAGGAATCGGCATGGGAGTGCTGGCAGGCGTCACGGTTGCCGCAATCAGTACCAAGGCAATGGCCGGCGGCCACCGCAAGGCAAGCCACATGAAGAAAAATGCTGGGAAGGCCATGCACACAGTGGGCAACCTGATCGGCGATGTGGAGAAAATGCTGCGCTGACGGCTGGAAACCGCCAGGAGGGAACTCCGGCGGTACATAGAGAGAAATGCGTTTTATTTCACTGATTTGCCACTTAATTATACCACTTGTCTTCCCAAAAAGAAACAGACAGGTTGCGCCCTGTCTGTTCATTTTTGGTATTAGTAAGGCCTGCCGCTGTCCTCACAGATGCAGGCGTGCTCTCCGGAGGGGCCCACAGTACGGATCTGGCAGCCGGGTTCCGCACGCCTTCCAGTGGCGGCGGGGCATTTGATCACTAATCCTGCGCCGGGCTCCTGGTCATAGCAATAGGAAAGCCTGTTGCAGCAGGCCTGGGAGGTCTGGAACCATTTGCAGGCATTGTGGTTGGTGCAGTGACGCACAGAATCCTGCAGGTCGATATATTCCTGCGCCACGGAACCTCCCGCATGGTATTCCCCGTTGCTGATGAGAATATGGGCGGCGCTCATTTCGGAGAACAGCCGGCAGTAGCCGGAGGCAGTGCCATGATGGGGCGCTTTCAGCACATTATAGCCGTCATACAATTCGTCCTGCAGACTTTCCAGAACCTCCGGAGTCACGTCGCCGGTCATCAGAATATCGTCAAAGCTGGCCTCTCTGGCACGTACATTGTGGAACACAACGGAGGCGGCGTTGATACAGTCGGAATAGGAGGTGGCGCTGATGGGACGCTCCAAAATTTCCCGTACATCGTGAGCGTTGGGACAGAGATTCAGCTCTGCCTTCAACCCTTCGATTTCCCGCAGGGTTTCATCCAGCCCTGCCAGATACTGACGGCGTTTTTCCGGAAGCGCACGGCCAGAAACAGAAAATGCTTCGCAGCACTTAACATAGAGGGAGAGAAAATCATTCTTCAGCGCCAGAAATCGTTGTTCGCATTCAGGCAGGAAAGGAGAAGAAAACAGAATATTCATCTCCTCAACAGCCGAGGCGACTTCCGCCTCAAAAGGAAATTCTTCCACCCGTGGCCAGAGAACCTTGTAGTCTACGCCGTCGAAGTGGAACAAATCCCCCGCCCGGAGAGTAAAAATCCGGTCAGGTCCCAGTTTTTCGCCCAACATGCGGAAGATACGGATACAGGAAGTATTCACCTGAGAACAGTCGGTCTGCGGAGGCAGAAAAAGATAGGCGAACATGGCAAAATCCAACAGCAGCGGAATGCCGTGGGAATCCAGAGGCATGCTGGGCAGAAATACACGGCTGAAATAGCCTTCCCGGGAGTCCAGCAGCTTTTTCAGCCCGCACAGATGGTCCCGGTGGTAGTGTGTGAGAAGGAAGAAGCGGTCCATAGCGTCTTCGTACCGCTCTGCTATGGATTCAAAACGCACGTCCAACGGGGTGTCTCCGTCCCGGACTTTCTGGTTCATGCTGCCGCAATCGACCATCAGGATACTGCGGTCCCTGCCGCCGAGCACGATGCATTCTCCATATTCCACATTGTTCAGTTCAATCCACAGCATAAAAAGCCCTCCGCAGGAGCCGGCTGATCAGGACTGGCCTGGCGCCTGTCCCGAAGCCTCGCTCAGCTCGTCTTTCGTCAGTTTTTTGTAGAGGATACCGTTGTGGTATTTTCCATCCTTCCATTCGCCTGAAAACACGATTTCTCCGTTTTCGTCGAATTCTGTCCCGCTTCCGCAGCGCTTCCCATCCTTCCACATACCGGTGTAGAGAAGATTGCCTTCACGGTCGAAGGCTGTGCCGTAGCCGGTGGGAACTCCGTCCATCCATTTGCCCACAAAAACACTGCCGTCCTCTCCATTATAGGAGATGCCGACGCCCTGTTTCTTTCCATTTTCAATTCTGCCGGCATAACGCAAGCTGCCGGACCGATCAAAAAGGGAGGCAAATTTACCGGGCCGTCCCTCTTCCCAGGGAGCTACGTGCAGGGCGTGGTCAGAATTCCGAAACGAGACGCCGACGCCGTCCTTTCTGTCGTCCTTCCAAAAGCCCGCATAACAGAGGGCGCCATCCTTATAATAATAGGAACCAAAGCCGTGGCGTTTTCCGTCCATGTAGTCTCCGTCGTATGCGGTGAGACCGTTGGGCTGTTCCGTGCGGCCGCGGCCGGAAATTCTGCCGTCCAAGATGGAACCGCAGTACCCTGCTCCGGATTCCGCCGACAAAGGAGCTCCTTCTGATTCTGCCTCCAGATATTCTTCTTCAGTGACCGGGACTGCTGCCGTCTGTTCTGCTTCTTTGAAGGCAGCGGCGGATTTTTCGCTTTCCATCCTGCCGGCGTTGTCCTTTGATTCTGCGGCCTTATGGGCGGCGTCCAGAATTTCCCGGTCTTCCGGAGCTTCCGGGAGACGGGCACGCTCTGATTCTGAAGATTTTTCAGGTTGCTGCGGCTTCTGTGCTGCGAAGCTATGGGCGGCTTCCAAAATTTCTGAAGCGTCCGGCTCTGCTTTTTCTGTGCAGTTTGACTTCGGATTCTCGGGCTCTGGAGAATGCTCACGGGCTGCCGCTGCGCGTAGCTGCGCCGTCTCGTCCTGCAGCAATTCCGCTTCCGGCGCGGCGGCCACAGCCGTTTCCTCGGGTGGACGGATGCGGGCGTATTCTTCCAGGCTTGTGAAAGCGATCTCGCTTTCAGGTTCTTCCTGGCTTTCACCGGTGAGGGAACCGTCTTTGACCTCCCAGGCAGGCATCAGCAGGATGGAACCGTTTCCGATATCCTTCAGCGCATTTTTGCGGCTGTCCGCCTCCTGTTCAGGACAGTAACAAAAATCTCCCTCTCCCGTAGAGAGGATGAGCTGCGGTTCTCCAAAGCGGGCGTTGAGCAGGCTCTGCTCCGCACTGCCCGGCAAATACGGTACGGGGTAGAGCAGGGTGGAGCGATACCTCTTTTTCTCCCGGTCGTAGTCAAACCGCTCCACGGCGTCAAAGGTATCGCAGGGCTTGAAAATGACCCGGGCGTTGGAATAATCCCTCGGCTCATAGTACTCGGATTTCAGCCAGATCTGACTTCTATCGAAAAACATGCGCCCAGTAATAATGCCCCGGAAATCCCGAAGCACCAGCATGGTTCCTCCCTTATGGTCGAAGGATTCCTCCAGAGCAACCTTTTTATTGCCTGAGGGAGCCGACTTATGGGCGGTTTTTTTCCAGTAAAAAGACCTGCGTGTAAGCTTTCCCTGCAGCTTTCCGTCGAAACCCTTGACGATTTCCCTTTGGCCCACCCGGACCGTCTTTCCGTTGCCGGTGAAGAATTTCTTTCGCGCCTCGGCAAATTCTCCGTGAAATATATCCATGCTGTCTCTGGCTGTAAAGCAGACGCAGTATACGTTGCGCGCCAGAAGGCTGGAACTCATGGCATTCGTCGTAATTGCTTCCATAACTAAAACGCTCCTATTACCCGATAAAACGACTTGATAGAAGACATTATAGCATAGTTTTCAGGCAGGAAAAACAGGTAAGGAAAAATTATCCGGCAGAATTTTTGAATTTTGCGTGTTTCCAAGAGCGAAGTCTGAGAGCGTGCCCGGAAGCCGGCTGCAGCAGGGCGTTCTGAACAAAACTTGCGGCTTTCCCCGGAACGCACTATAATAGGCAGAAAAAGGAGGAATGAATGTGCAGGAAACCTGGAATAACATCCTGAAAAAACTGGTGGATTGGGCCGGCGGATTTGCGGGGAACCTGCTGCTGGCGGCGCTGATCCTGTTGGGCGGCTGGTGGCTGGCAAAGCTGGCTGCGAAGCTGACCAAGCGCACGGCCTCCCGGGGAAAGGCTGATGCGCTGGTGGTCAGCTTTATAGGGTCTTTGGTGAAGACGTTGGTGCTGGTAGTGGCATGTATCAGCGCTGTGGCCCAGCTGGGTATCAACATCACCTCCCTGATTGCCGCCTTGGGTGCGGCGGGCCTTACAGCCAGTTTCGCGCTGCAGGGCAGCCTTTCCAATCTGGTGAGCGGGATGCAGATTATCTTTACCAAGCCTTTTAAGATGGGGGATTATTTGGCTTTTGGAACCTACGAAGGTACGGTCAAGCGCATAGAAATCCTGTCCACCACCTTGGCGACCTTTGACAACAAGGAGGTCATCATACCAAATTCCAAGATTACAGGCGATGTTGTGGTGAATTTCAATTCGAACCTCACCCGAAGGCTGGACCTGAGCTATGGGATCTCATACGGGGCGGATTTGAAAAGAGCCAAAGCGCTGCTGGCCCGCATCGCGGAGGAGGAGGAACGGGTTCTTAAGAATCCCGCTCCTGTTATAGCGGTGGGGGAACTGAAGGAGAGTTCCGTGACACTGGTGGCAAAGCTGTGGTGCAGCAGCGGCGACTACTGGAACCTGTATTATTCCATGCAGGAAAGAGTGAAGCTTGCCTTTGATAAGGAGAAAATTGCGATTCCCTTCCCGCAGCTGGATGTCCATCTGGATCATATGGAAAGGGATAGGCCGGGGTAATAATAATTGAGGATTTCCCGGTAGTCCGCTCCCTGGCGGGCCAAAAAAACAGCGCCGGCCTGGCTCATACCCACACCGTGCCCCCAGCCGCGTACCGTGAAAGTATAACTGCCGTCCGCATAGCTGATCTCGAGACAGGCGCTGCGCAGGGAAAGCATGGAGCGCAGCTCAGCCCCTGTCAAAGTGACTCCACCCAGCTGGATGCTTTTTGTATAACCGGAAGGAGATCGCTCCTGGTTTTGGAACCAATCCTCCTCCGGTCCGGAAAAATCGAAGTTTTTTTCCGCAAGCTGCCCGGCGGCATCCCTGATCTCATCAGCGCTGAAAACCGCTTCGCTGAGATACCCGTCGCAGAACGCATCCCCTGGACTGGCTACGGCTTGAAGATAGGCCAGGCCGGGCCCCCACACATTTTCTGCCGTCTCCGTATTGCCGGCAGAGATTGCGAAATAAGTGGCGCAGGCGGTGCGGCCGTTTATCATGAGCTGCTGCCCGCAGACATCTTCCGCAATGGCTTCTAAAACAGCATAGTATTCTTCAAAATTTTCTCCCCAGCGTTCTTGCATGGCCTCTTTTGGAACGTACACCAGCCAGCTTTCGCTGTCACAGGCAAAGTCGGCGCCATTCACCTTTTCGCCGGATGCCCGCTTGTAGCTGTAGAGCGTATAGATGGCGACAGCCTGCGCTTTGAGCGCCTCCTCCGGCGCTGATAAGTCCATTTCACAGGCTAGGGCTGAGACGAGAAACTCCTGTTCAGATACCTTGAGCAGCTGTTTTGTCCCGGCATCATAGACGGTAAAGAAAGAATTTTTGGACGCTGTGCTGCTGACAGGAGCGGGCAGGCGTCTCCCGTCTAAAAATGCAGGTGAACTGTTTTCCGGAGAGGGGGAATCTTGCGGAGCCCTGGAGTAGGGTTCCGGTTCCGAAGCGGAGGCCTCCCGGTTTGTCTTGGTAGAGGCATCTGAGCTGCCCATCTGCCCGATTGCGTACACAGCCGTAGGGATCAGACTGTATGCAGTATACAGAACCAGAAAGGAAAGCAGCAGACGTTTGAAATGGGTGCCCCTAGTTTTGTTTGACATGTGATCAATCTCCTTTTACATGATTTGTTTTTGAATTATGCATGTATCTCGGGATTTTTATTATGATATTGAATTTTTAGGGAGAGAAATGAAAGTCAATGTAATTTAAATTGCAAAACGGGTTGACTTGTTGAATGGATTGCAGTAAAATCAATCTACATTTTTTTCTTTTAAAATTTTTAGAAAGCGTATGGAACCAGAACGTTCTGACTCGTTTTGCGGGCGGAGGGGGCCGGTTAGAAAATTATTGGTGAAAGGCGGGGGTGCATTATGCAGCGGCTCAACAATGAGAGCAGCACCAGTACGACGATTCAGGAGTTGTGTGAGGAGTATCGTGCGCACAACATGATTACAAAGGAAGAGTATGAACAGAACCGGGTAAAGCGCGGCCTGCGCAATGCGGACGGCACCGGCGTAATGGCGGGGCTGACCCATGTGTGCAATGTGCATGGGTATCTGATTGCGGATGGCGATAAAATACCGGATGAAGGAAAGCTTACGTACCGCGGCATCAGCGTATCCGATATTGTGGCAGGCTGTGAAAAGGAAGACAGGTTTGGCTTCGAAGAAGTAGTCTGGCTGCTCATTTTCGGCAAGCTGCCCAATCGCAGACAGTTTGACCGTATTTGCGGCCTGCTGTATGACAACCGGGAACTGCCGGAATATTTCCCCGAGGATCTGATTATCAAGACGCCTTCCAAGGATGTTATGAACAAGCTGGCCCGTTCCGTACTGGGTCTCTATTCTTATGACGACGATCCGGACGATCTCTCTCTCGAAAATAACATGCGGCAAAGCATTTCCCTGATCGCCCGGCTTCCAGCCATCATGTCCTATGCTTATCAGGTAAAGCGCCGTCATTTTGATAAGGAAAGCATGTTCTTTCACCCCTTTGAACAGGGCCACTGTACAGCCGAAGCTATTTTGAACGCTTTGCGCCCTGATCGGAAGTTTACGAAGGAAGAAGCTCGGCTTCTCGATCTTTGTATGGTACTCCATGCAGAGCACGGCGGCGGCAACAATTCCACCTTTACCACCCGGGTGCTCACCTCTGCGGGGACCGATATTTATTCGGCCATAGGCGCGGCTATCGGTTCACTGAAGGGCTTCAAGCATGGCGGCGCAAACCATCGGGTCCGCATGATGATGGACGATGTAATGGAGCACGTGAAGGATTGGAAGGATGAAGACGAGGTGGGCCGTTACCTGGAAAAAATCCTGAAAGGGGAGGCGGCGGACCACAGCGGCCTGATTTATGGGTTGGGCCACGCGATCTATACGCTGTCAGACCCCAGGGCGGTTATCCTGAAATCCAAGGCCAAGGGCTTGGCGGAGGAAAAAGGATTCGGCGACAAGCTTGCCTTGTACGAGTTGGTGGAAAGGCTGTCTCCAGAGGCGTTCCAGCGGGTCACCGGAAACTCCAAGGTCATCAGTGCCAATGTGGATTTCTATTCGGGATTGATCTATGAGATGTTGGGTATCCCGGAGGAGCTGTTTACCCCGATGTTTGCAGTCTCCCGTATCGCGGGCTGGTGTGCGCATCGTATCGAGGAATTGACCACCGGCGGCCGTATTATGCGTCCGGCTTATCGGGCGCTGCCCCAGAACCAGCGTTATGTTCCGCTGAGCCAGCGTTGATTTGAAAGTTTGACGGGTTTGCCGCTCCAAGGGCTTGTTTCCCTTCGGGCGGCTTTTCTATGCATGTCTTTCTCCCTTGGAAAAAACTATTGGAAAGCGGACCGATTTATGCTATAATCTCTTTTATCCGAAAAAAATAATATTCCTTCGGGATTTCATAGACAAGGAATGGATGGTATGAATGTTGGCAACGCATTAAAGGTCACCTGTGTGGGTTTTGCAGGCGGAGTGCTTCTGCGAGTGGTGCAGATGTTGTTTTTTTATGATTATGAAACCGGCTTCTATACGGACAATGGCCTTATGGCCTGGATTTGTCTGGGCTTTGTGGTGATTTCGAGCCTTCTCGCCTGCGTGATGTGCTTCAGATCCCGCCGGTATTTCGGGCCCTATGTGCCCCGAAAAAATACGGCGCTGGGGGTGGTTTCCGTGTTGTCGGGCGCGGCGCTTTTGGCCTCTTCAGTACTCCAGTTCCTGGATTATATGAACTACCAGAAAACGGGCGCCTCCGCCTATGATTCCACCAAGCGCGGTGCGATCCATGTGGCTTTCATTGTTGCATGCCTGCTGTTTGGGGTAATACAGTTCTATGTGTCTCTGGGGTTTTTCCAGGGGAAAAATAATCTGGCCCGCGTGCCTCTGCTCTATCTGGCCGCCGTCGTCTGGGGTGTGGCCTATCTGGTGCTGGTCTATGTGTTCTATGCCAAATCTTCCTCCTTTGTGGAGAACTTTTTTGCTGTGATCGGCGGCGCATCTACCCTTCTGGCGCTGTTTTATCTGTGCAAGTTATTGGCTGGTGTGGATGAAGAAGGCGCGGCTAAACGTCTTTTTGTTGCAGGGATTTGCGCGGTGATTTTCACGGTTACCTATTCCTTTGCAAATTTGGCTCTGTTGCTTTTGGGAAAGAGTTACTCCGGAGAAATTCCTGCTATGACGCAGCTCTCTAGTTTGGGGGTGGCCTTTTTCTTGTTGGTATTTCTGGTCACGTTCCGGAAGTACAGCCTGCGCCGTACTCCAAAAAGCGGACCGCAGCGCATCGCTGGCCGGGAGCGTGAGGTCTCTTCCGGACAAAAGGCAGGAGAAGAGAAGAAGTCCCGGGGAGGACGGAGATTCCGCCCTAATTGAAAAGATTTGCCGAAAGTAAAAACTTTCCGCCTTGTTAGTGGGCGGGAAGTTTTTTTATTCCATAAAATTATTATTGACATATGTTCATAATCGCTGTATGATAATGCAAGCTTTTAAAGCGAGGTGAGGTTTGTTGGCAAGGCCAAATAAGTGCCGTAACATCTGTTCGATGCCCCAAGTGACGGAGTTCGTGCCCGCGGGGGGGAGTGAGAGCTGCGTTGTTTTGGGAGTGGATGCGTTTGAGGTCATCCGGCTGTTGGACTATAAAAAATTTACGCAGGAACAGTGTGCTGCGCGTATGAATATTTCCCGGACTACGGTGACGCGGATCTATGAGGATGCCCGTCGGAAGATCGCGGAAGCCATGGTTTTTGGCAGGCGTATCGTCATCGAAGGGGGCGACGTAATGGTCTGCCGGCAGATGAAGCCGGAATGTAAAAATGAGATAAACTGCTGTCATAGGCAAAGGGAAAAGGTGGAATGAAGAGCATGAAGGTACTGATACTGGGAGGGGTGGCCGCCGGAACCAAAGCGGCAGCCAAGCTGAAGCGGGAGGATAGAAGCGCACAGGTGACATTGATCACCAAGAGCGCAGATATCTCCTATGCCGGCTGCGGGCTGCCCTATTATGTGGGCGGCGTTATCGAAGAGAGGGGCGACCTCATTGTTAACACCCCGGAAAAATATGCAGCGTTGACCGGTGTGACCGTATATACGCTCAGGGAAGCCGTCGCGCTGGACAGTGAAGCTAAAACGGTGACGGCAAAAAATCTGGAGACCGGGGAAGATGAAGTCTATGACTATGATTCTTTGGTGATTGCCACGGGCGCTTCCGCGTCGGTGCCGCCGGTAGAAGGGGTAGAGCTGTCTGGCGTATTCACCATGCGTACCCCGGATGACGCCATCGGTATGCGGGCATATTTGGAAGAGAAAAATGTGAAACGGGCTGTCGTGGTAGGCGGCGGCTTTATTGGCCTTGAGGTGGCGGAAAACCTGAAGGACCGCGGGATTTCGGTGACGGTGATCGATTTTGCTTCTCAGCTTCTCCCCAACGTGCTGGACCCGGAAATGGCAGGTTATGTCAAGCGGCATCTGCAGAAAAATGGGATCCGGGTAATTACCGGCACCAAGGCTGAGGCAATTTTGGGTGATAATCAAGTTTCCGATGTACGTACCTCAGCGGGGACACTACCCTGTGAGATAGTGGTGCTTTCTGCAGGTATCCGTCCCAATACCGGCTTTTTGGCAGAAACCGGTTTGGAAATGTTTAAAGGAACGATCCTTACAGACGGAGGCCTTCGCACAAACCTGCCGGACATCTATGCGGTGGGCGACTGCGCGATGGTGAAAAACCGGCTTACCGGTGCGCCGCAGTGGTCCCCCATGGGCTCATCCGCCAATATGGAGGGACGAACCCTAGCTCAGACTCTGGCGGGGAAGGAAAAGTGCTATCCCGGCGTTCTGGGAACGGGCGTTGTCAAACTGCCCGGCCTCAACTGCGGCAGGACTGGCCTGACGGAAGCCGCTGCACGGGAAGCGGGCTTTGATGTGGAGACCGTGGTAGCGGTTACAGATGATAAGGCTCACTATTATCCCGGGTCAGATTACTTCATCACAAAGCTGATCGCGGACAAAAAAACCCGCAGGCTGTTGGGTGCGCAGGTGTTGGGTACCGGAGCTGTGGATAAGATGACCGATATCGCAGTGCTGGGAATTTCCATGGGCGCTGTTCTGGAGGACTTTGACAATATGGATTTTGCCTATGCGCCTCCGTTTTCCACGGCAATCCATCCCTTCGTACAGGCGGTTTACATCCTGGAAAACAAGCTCGGCGGCGATCTCATCAGTATGACGCCGGCAGAATACGCGGCGGGCAAGGCAGAGGGATACCGCGTGATTGACGTTGGACAGGAGCCGTCCATCCGCGGCGCTCTTCATGTGGATCTGGGTAAGGTGAACGGTCCTATAGAGGGTTTGGATAAGGAGGATAAGCTGCTGCTGGTCTGCAACAGAGGGAAAAGGGCATATTTTCTGCAGAACCGCCTGCGCTATTTTGGCTACACCAATACAGTAGTATTGGAAGGCGCTTCCTACTTTAATGAAGTGCGGGTAGGGGCGCCTGGCGCAGCGGTTTCTCCGGAAGAGATCACACGCGTCAAAGGTTTGGGCTTCCTCTTTGACAAGCGTACACAGGATCGCTTCAATGCCCGTGTGATCACGCGCAACGGCAAGGTCACTGCAGAGGAAAACCGTGCCATCACAGAGGCGGCCGAGCTTTACGGCACAGGAGAAATCGCCATGACCTCCCGGCTCACTGTCGAGATTCAGGGTGTTCCCTATGACAATGTGGAGCCGCTTCGGGAACATCTGGCGAAAGCCGGCCTGGAAACCGGCGGCACCGGTTCCAAGGTACGTCCTGTGGTTTCCTGCAAGGGTACAACCTGCCAGTATGGCCTTATTGATACCTTTGAGCTTTCTGAAGAGATTCACGAACGCTTTTACCGCGGCTATCACAATGTGATGCTGCCGCATAAATTTAAGATTGCGGTGGGCGGCTGTCCCAATAACTGTGTGAAACCGGATCTGAACGATTTAGGCGTCGTCGGCCAGCGAGTTCCGGAATTGGAAGCGGAAAACTGCCGCGGCTGCAAAGTGTGTCAGGTGGAGAATGCCTGTCCCATCAAGGTGGCAAAAATGGTAGACGGGAAGCTGGTAATTGATCAGGCCCAATGCAATCATTGCGGCAGATGCGTGGGCAAATGTCCCTTCAATGCACTGATGAATTATACAGACGGCTATCGTGTGTATATCGGCGGTCGCTGGGGGAAGAAGGTAGCCCACGGAAGATATCTGGACCGGGTGTTCACCAGCAAGGAAGAAGTCCTCGATGTGATTGAAAAGGCGATCTTGTTGTTCAGAGAGCAGGGGATTACAGGTGAGCGTTTTGCAGATACCATTGACCGTCTGGGTTTTGAAGCGGTGCAGGAGCAGCTTTTGAGCGACGGACTGCTGCAACGTAAATCGGAGAATCTTTCGGCACAGAAGCACCTGAAGGGCGGAGCTACCTGCTGAGAGGTAAAATTTTCTCTGATTGATTTGTATGTGTAAGGCAAAAAGCGCAGGCAGAAGTTTCTGCCTGCGTTTCTTTTGCTGAAAGAGAAGGGGAGAGATTATACTTCGATACTCTGTCAAAAAATAGAGAAACAGAATGGTTGAAATCATAAAAAATTGTGATATGATAAGGCGTAGTTCTATAGGCAGCATAGATCTGCCAGTGAATTCGGCAGTTTCACTTAGAAAGGGCTTTTTTATGGAGAAAAAACCTACGGTTGGGATTGTTTCCCTGTATGATGAAATCAAGGAGAGCTATTGGATGCTGCCCGGCTATGTGGAGGGTGTGGATGAGGCTGGCGGAATCCCCGTGATTTTGCCTCTCTCACAGCAAGGCGACGCATTGGCCTATTATGCTGAAGCTTTTGACGGTTTTCTGTTCCCCGGCGGCCACGATCTGAACCCTGTATTTTATGGGGAAGAGCGGCGGGAGACCTGCGGCACGCTCTGCCCGGAGCGCGATGAGATGGAACGCAGACTGTTTCCTCTGGTGCTTGCAACGAAAAAACCTATGCTGGGGATCTGCCGGGGTGTGCAGCTGTTCAATGTCATGCTGGGCGGGACGCTTTATCAGGACATTCCCACAGAATGTCCCAGCGGTGTGGAGCACCATGAAACGCCGCCGTACGACAAGGCGGCCCACACAGTCTGTCTGGCACAGGATACCCCGCTGTTCCTTGCGGTCGGGGAGGAGCAGATTCACGTAAACAGTTATCATCACCAGGGGATTAAAGCTTTGGGAAAAGGCCTGTGTGAGGCTGCTGCCGCGCCTGACGGGCTGACGGAAGCAGTGTACCTGCCGGAGCATCCTTTCTGCCTGGCAGTGCAGTGGCATCCTGAGTTTTCCTATAAAACGGATGAAAACAGCCGGAAGATTTTTCGGGCGTTTGTAGCGGCCTGCAAAAACAGGTTTTGATCTCCGGCCTATGCGCCGGATGCCTTAAGAAAGGTGTTTCCGGGCAAAAAAGCATGCACAGTTTTAAAATCGGAGGAGAGGTATCGATGCTGAAAGAGATCAATATGAGGCCGCTGACGGCCAGAGAGCTGAAGCCGGAAGGTTGGCTCAGGGAGCAGTTGGAAATCCAGGCCCGCGGTTTGTCGGGCCATCTGGACCAGATCTGGCCGGATGTGCGCGACAGCGCCTGGCTGGGCGGCGATAGGGACGGCTGGGAACGGCTGCCCTACTGGCTGGATGGATTTGTCCCTCTGGCTTACCTTTTGGAGGATGCAGACCTGAAAGCACGGGCGGACCGTTATATTTCGGCCATTCTTTCCCGGCAGGAGGAGGATGGCTGGATCTGCCCCTGTAAACCGGAGGAGAGAGGCGCCTATGATGTATGGACGGTGTTCCTGATTGCCAAGGTGCTGACGCTGTATGCGGATTGTGCCGGGGATGCGGACAGGAAAGTGCAGAATGCGGTCTGGCGCGTACTGAAAAGCCTGGATCGTCATTTGGATCACAACACACTGTTCGATTGGGCGTCCAGCCGCTGGTTTGAATGTTTGATTCCCATTTTTTGGCTTTATGAGCGTACTGGGGAGGAGTGGCTTCTGGATCTTGCCCAAAAGCTGGAGGCGGAGGGCGTAAATTATGAGCTGCTGTTCCGGGATTTTCGGGCGAAGCAGCCGGAACGGCGCTGGACCTATCTCACCCATGTGGTAAACCTGGCCATGAGCCTGAAGCAGGGAGCTCTGAAATCCCGGCTGCACGGCGGCGATCCGGAAGCTTATGCGGAAACGGCGTTGGAAACCCTGCGGCGATACCACAGTATGGCAGTGGATCATTTTACCGGGGACGAATGCCTTTCCGGCGACAGTCCCATTCAGGGGACTGAGCTGTGCGGTGTTGTGGAAACCATGTATTCCTATGAAACCCTCCTTTCCGTCAGCGGAGGAGCAAAATGGGGAGACCGGCTGGAGCGTTTGGCTTTCAACGCACTGCCCGCCACGCTAAGTGAGGATATGTGGACCCATCAATACCTGCAGATGACGAACCAGCCGGAGTGCAGTATCCTTCCAGAGGACCATGTGGTTTTCCGCACCAACAGTGGAGAGTCCCACCTTTTCGGCCTGGAACCCCATTTCGGCTGCTGTACCTCCAATTTCAGCCAGGGATGGCCCAAGCTGGCGCTTTCTGCCTTTCAAAGAACGGAAAAAGGGCTTGCCTCCGCGGTTTTGGTTCCCTGCCGGGCCGAAACGGAGATTGGAGGCGTTCCGGTCTCCTGCAGGCTGGAAACCGAATATCCTTTCCATGGAAAACTGAAATATACCGTCGAGACGGCGCGGCCTGTGGAATTCACCCTGGCCGTCAGGATTCCCGGTTTTGCAGTTTCCGCAGCAGTTGATGGCAACCCTGTATCAACGGGCGGGTTTACAGAACTGCACCGCTGCTGGGAAGGAGTGCAGACTGTGGAGGTGGAGTTTTCTTTTGCCTGCTGCCTCACCCCGCGGCCCAGGGGGATGGCGTGCCTGTGGCGCGGTCCGCTGCTCTACAGCCTGCCGGTAAAGGAACGCTGGGAGAAGCGGGAATATGTGCGGGACGGAGTGGAAAGAAAGTTTCCCTACTGCGATTATGAAATTTTTGCGGAGTCGCCATGGAACTACGGATTTGCCGGGGAAAATTTTTTACCAGAGGAGCATGGCGTTGGGGAAATTCCATTTTCCCATGACCATCCGCCCATTACCATACAAGCGGAGCTCTGTCAGGTGAACTGGCCTTTTGAGCACGGCGTATGCGCGATTGAGCCGGAACGGATGCCCTTGGCGCTTCCGGAACAGCTGGAGCTGATCCCCTATGGCTGCACAAGCCTGCGGATGACGGAACTGCCAGTGCTGTTTGTTTGAGGCTGCCGCCTGTTTTTGCACTGTCTACAAAATGATATCGATATGCGCCTTGCCGCCGGGTAAGGCGGGAAGCGGCGTCTGGCGTCCATACCTTTAGGCCTCGGTAGGTATGGACTGCCGGACGTTTTTCCGTGTGGGGACAAGCAGCGCGCACGGCAGGAAATGTGAAAAGGAGAAAACACGTAAAGTGACGCAAAAAAATTCTTTTTTCAGCTATGTTTTTTTCAATGTGGCAGGAATGCTAGGCCTTTCCTGCTATATTTTGGCGGATACCTATTTTATTTCCGCCGGTGTGGGCAGCAACGGCATCGCGGCGCTGAATTTGGCGCTGCCAGCCTACAGCCTGCTCAACGGCATAGGGCTGATGGTAGGCATGGGCGGCGCCACCCGGTATTCCATTCTGCGGGGCGAGGGCCGGGAGGACGAGGCCAACCAGGTGTTCACTCACGCTGCGGGAATGGCGGCGCTTTTAGGAATCCTTTTC